>Ga0208374_1000043_pt1 | contig 99052 bp, 102 predicted proteins | sample RifOxyC3_FD_184037 | JGI IMG/M metagenome (GOLD analysis project Ga0208374, IMG submission 184037) | Groundwater microbial communities from Rifle, Colorado - Rifle Oxygen_injection C3 (SPAdes) | ecosystem: Environmental > Aquatic > Deep subsurface > Groundwater | place: Rifle, Colorado, USA...
TCGCCTGTTCCTGCAGCAGGAGCGCCAGCCGCCCGCCAGCGACCAGGTCCATTGAGCCCACCGCCTTGACCGCGCAATGAAAAATGGCCGCCCTGTGGGGCGGCCATTTGCTTGGGCATTCATCGCGCAGTGAAGCGCGCGTTCAATGACGCTCAGCGCGCAGTGGCGCCGGGCGGGGTGACCTTGACGAACACCTCGTTGGGCCGCAGCAGGCCGAGCTCGTAGCGCGCGATCTCCTCGACCATGGTCATGCCGCCCTCCAGGTCACGTACCTCGCTGGCCAGCTGCTCGTTCTGCTGCCGGGCCAGTTCGTTGGAACGGGTCTGTTCGGCCAGCTGCTGGCGGTAGGCCTCGACCTGAGGCCAGCTGCCGCGTCCCAGCCAGAGCTGGTATTGCAGCAGCGCCAGCAGGCAAGTCAGACCCAGTGCCGTCCAGTGGCGTGGCGCGAGCATGCCGGACTGCGATCAGCGCAGGTTGTAGAAAGCGTCGCGGCCCGGGTAGCTGGCGACCGAGCCCAGGTCTTCCTCGATGCGCAGCAGCTGATTGTACTTGGCCATGCGGTCCGAGCGGCTCATCGAGCCGGTCTTGATCTGCAGCGCGTTCAGGCCCACCGCGATGTCGGCAATCGTGCTGTCCTCGGTCTCGCCCGAGCGGTGGCTGATCACGGCGGTGTAGCCCGCGCGCTTGGCCATCTCGATTGCCTCGAAGGTCTCGGTCAGGGTGCCGATCTGGTTGATCTTGATCAGGATCGAGTTGCCGATGCCCTTCTGGATGCCTTCCTTGAAGATCTTGGTGTTGGTCACGAACAGGTCGTCACCCACCAACTGCACCTTCTTGCCCAGCACGTCGGTCAGGTGCTTCCAGCCCGCCCAGTCGCTCTCGCCCATCGCGTCCTCGATGCTGATGATCGGGTACTTGTCGCACCAGGTCGCCAGCATGTCGGTCCACTGCTCGGCCGACAGCACCAGGCCTTCGCCTTCGAGGTGGTAGACCTTGGAGCCGTCCGGGCCTTCCTTGCAGAACTCGGAAGCGGCGCAGTCCAGGCCCAGCATGATCTGCTCGCCCGCGACATAGCCGGCCTTGTCGATCGCTTCCAGGATCAGCTGGATTGCGGCTTCATGGCCATCGACCGAGGGGGCGAAGCCGCCTTCGTCGCCGACCGCGGTGCTCATGCCCTTGTCGTGGATGATCTTTTTCAGGGCGTGGAACACCTCGGCACCCCAGCGGATCGCCTCGCGGAACGACGGCGCGCCGACCGGCAGGATCATGAATTCCTGGATGTCGAGGTTGTTGTTGGCGTGGGCACCGCCGTTGATGACGTTCATCATCGGCACCGGCAGTTGCATGCTGGTGCTGCCGCCGAAGTAGCGGTACAGCGGCAGGCCGGCTTCCTCAGCGGCGGCGCGTGCCACGGCCATCGAAACGGCCAGCATGGCGTTGGCGCCCAGGCGGCCCTTGTTCTCGGTGCCGTCGAGTTCGATCAGGGTGCGGTCGAGGAAGGCCTGCTCGGAGGCGTCCAGGCCCAGCACGGCTTCACTGATCTCGGTGTTGATGTGCTCGACGGCTTTCAGCACGCCCTTGCCGAGGTAGCGGCTCTTGTCGCCGTCGCGCAGCTCGATGGCTTCGCGGCTGCCGGTGGAGGCGCCCGACGGCACGGCTGCGCGGCCCATGACGCCGCTTTCGAGCAGCACGTCGCATTCGACGGTGGGGTTGCCGCGGCTGTCGAGCACTTCACGGCCGACGATATCAACGATTGCACTCATGTCTTACCTTTGGAGCTAATGAAAAAGGGGAGGGCCCAGGCGCCGTCGGTGCCCGGGCAGCCGAAGCAGGATTCAGAACTCGCCGAAGCGGTTTTCCAAGAAGCCGTGGCGCTTGGTCACGCGGTCGAGCTCGACCAGGGTTTCCAGCAGCGCCCGCATATGCTTGAGCGGCACCGCGTTGGGGCCGTCGCTCATGGCCTGGCGCGGATTCGGGTGGGTTTCCATGAAAAGGCCGGCCACGCCGACGGCAACCGCCGCGCGCGACAGCACCGGCACCATCTCGCGCATGCCGCCGCTGCTCGTGCCCTGGCCGCCCGGCAGCTGCACGCTGTGGGTGGCGTCATAGACGACCGGTGCGCCGGTCTCGCGCATGATCGCCAGGCTGCGCATGTCGGACACCAGGTTGTTGTAGCCGAAGCTCGCACCGCGCTCGCAGGCCATGAAGTTGTCTTCCGGCAGGCCCGCGTCGCGCGCGGCGGCACGCGCCTTGTCGATCACGTTCTTCATGTCGTGCGGCGCAAGGAACTGGCCCTTCTTGATGTTGACCGGCTTGCCCGACTGCGCCACGGCGCGGATGAAGTCGGTCTGGCGGCACAGGAAGGCGGGGGTCTGCAGCACGTCGACCACGCTGGCTACGGCCGCGATATCGGCTTCGGTGTGGACATCGGTCAGCACCGGCACGCCCAGCTCGCGCCGGACCTTGGCCAGGATCTCGAGGCCCTTGTCCATGCCAGGGCCGCGGAAGGTGCTGCCGCTGGAGCGGTTGGCCTTGTCGTAGCTGCTCTTGAAGATGAAGGGGATGCCGAGCTCGGCGGTGATCGCCTTGAGCTCGCCGGCCACGTCCATCTGGAGCTGCTCGGACTCGATCACGCACGGGCCCGCGATCAGGAAAAAGGGCTGGTCCAGCCCGACATCGAAGCCGCAGAGTTTCATGCTCAGCCTTTCTTGGACTTGTGCTGGATCAGGCCGGCCTTGACGAAGGCGTTGAACAGCGGGTGGCCGTCCCAGGGCGTGGACTTGAACTCGGGGTGGAACTGCACGCCGACATACCAGGGGTGGGCGTCCTGCGGCAGCTCTACCATCTCGGTCAGGTGCTCGCGCTGGGTCAGCGCCGAGATCACCAGGCCGGCCGCGCGCAGCCGGTCCAGATACTGGGTGTTGGCCTCGTAGCGGTGGCGGTGACGTTCGGTCACGACATCGCCGTAGATGGCGTGCGCCAGCGTGCCGGGCGCCACGTCGGAGCTCTGCGCGCCCAGGCGCATGGTGCCGCCGAGGTCGGAGTTGGCGTCGCGCTTCTGGATGCTGCCGTCGGCGTCCTGCCACTCGTCGATCAGCGCGATCACCGGGTGCGGGGTCTGGGGCTCGAACTCGGTCGAGTTGGCGTGCGTCAGGCCGGCGACATGGCGCGCGAACTCGATCGTGGCGACCTGCATGCCGAGGCAGATGCCCAGATAAGGCACGCCATGCTCGCGGGCAAAGCGCGCCGCGGCGATCTTGCCCTCGACCCCGCGCTTGCCGAAGCCGCCCGGCACCAGGATGGCGTCGAAGCCGCCGAGCTGGTTCGCCACGTCGCCGGATTCCAGCGTCTCGGAGTCGACGTAGGTGATCTCGGACTTGACATGGTTCTTCATGCCGGCGTGGCGCAGCGCCTCGTTGACCGACTTGTAGCTGTCCGACAGCTCGACATACTTGCCGACCATCGCGATCCTGACCACGCCTTGCGGATGCTGGGTCTCGTAGACCAGGTCGTCCCAGCGCTTGAGGTTGGCCGGCGGCGTGTTCAGGCGCAGCTTGTCGCAGATCAGGCCGTCGAGGCCCTGCTCGTGCAGTACGCGCGGCACCTTGTAGATGGTGTCGACGTCGGGCATCGAGATCACGCCCCATTGCGCGACGTTGGTGAACAGGCTGATCTTCTCGCGCTCGTCGTCGGGGATCGGGCGGTCGGCGCGGCACAGCAGCGCGTCGGGCTGGATGCCGATCTCGCGCATCTTCTGCACCGTGTGCTGGGTCGGCTTGGTCTTGAGTTCGCCCGCGGCGGCGATCCACGGCACATAGGTCAGGTGCACGAAGGCCGCGTTGTTCGGGCCTAAGCGCAGGCTCATCTGGCGCACCGCTTCGAGGAAGGGCAGCGACTCGATGTCGCCGACGGTGCCGCCGATCTCGACGATCGCGACATCCACCGCTTCCGTGGTGTTGTAGCCGGCGCCGCGCTTGACGAAGTCCTGGATCTCGTTGGTCACATGCGGGATCACCTGCACGGTCTTGCCGAGGTAGTCGCCGCGGCGTTCCTTCTCGAGCACGGACATGTAGATCTGTCCGGTCGTGAAGTTGTTGGTCTTCTTCATCCGGGTGGTGATGAAGCGCTCGTAGTGGCCCAGGTCGAGGTCGGTCTCGGCGCCGTCATCGGTCACGAAGACTTCGCCGTGCTGCATCGGCGACATCGTGCCCGGGTCGACGTTGAGGTAGGGGTCGAGCTTGATCAGGGTGACTTTGAGGCCGCGCGATTCGAGCAGGGCGGCCAGGGAAGCGGCGGCGATGCCCTTGCCCAATGAGGACACTACGCCGCCGGTAACAAACACAAATTTGGTCATGTCGCAGACGAGCCTGTGAGGCTCGCAGGAGTGTGAAATGGGGATTATAAAAGCCGGTGCCGGGTTTTGGCTCGGGGCCGGTGCCTGCGTGGCTGGTGTACATTGCTCGCCATGACGGATCTGGCAGGAAAACATATCGTTCTGGGCCTCTCGGGAGGCATCGCGTGCTACAAGTCGGCTGAGCTGTGTCGCTTGCTGGTCAAGGCCGGCGCGACCGTGCAGGTGCTGATGACCGAGGCGGCCGCGCAGTTCATCACCCCGGTCACGATGCAGGCGCTGAGCAACCGGCCGGTCGTGATCAGCCAGTGGGATGCGCGCGAGCCCAACAACATGCCGCACATCAACCTCGGGCGCGAGGCCGATGCGATCCTGGTCGCCCCGGCCAGCGCCGACCTGCTGGCCCAACTGGCGCAGGGCCGCGCGGCCGACCTGCTGACGCTGACCTGCCTGGCGCGCCCGCTCGAGCGCGCGCCCTTGCTGCTGGTGCCGGCGATGAACCGTGAGATGTGGGCCCATCCGGCGACGCAGCGCAACATCGCGCAATGCCAGGCCGACGGCGCGACCGTGCTGCCGGTCGGGCAGGGCGAGCAGGCCTGTGGCGAGACCGGCGACGGCCGCATGCTTGAGCCGGCCCAGCTGCTCGAGGCCCTGGTCGCGTCGTTCCAGCCCAAGCGGCTGGCCGGCCACCAGGTGCTGGTGACCGCCGGCCCGACCTTCGAGGCGATCGACCCGGTGCGCGGCATCACCAACCATTCCTCCGGCAAGATGGGATTCGCGATTGCGCGCGCCGCGCGCGAGGCCGGTGCCGAGGTCACCTTGGTGGCCGGCCCGGTCCATCTGCCGACGCCGCTGGGCGTGCGCCGCGTCGACGTGCAGTCGGCGCTGCAGATGCAGGCCGCGGTCCAGGCCGAAGTCGGTGCTGCGACGATCTTCATCGCGGCAGCCGCGGTAGCCGACTGGCGCCCGGCCTCGGTGGCCGAACACAAGATCAAGAAGGACGGCTCGGGCCTGCCGCCCGCGCTGCATTTCGTCGAGAACCCCGACATCCTGGCCGGCGTCGCGGCCGACCCGCGCGCCAGCCGCGGCGAGCTCTACTGTGTCGGCTTTGCCGCCGAGAGCCAGGACCTGCTGGCCAATGCCCAGGCCAAGCGCCTGCGCAAGCGGGTGCCGCTGCTGGTCGGCAACATCGGTCCGGCCACCTTCGGCCGCGACGACAACGCGCTGCTGCTGGTCGACGCGCAAGGCGCGCAGGAGCTGCCCCACGGCAGCAAGACCGAGCTGGCGCGCCAGCTGGTGGCCGAGATCGCACGCCGCCTGCCCGTGGCAGGCTGAAGCCGCCAAGTCGTCAATCTTGCCCCTGGCCCGCCGGCGTGCGCGGCGCCAGCTGCCACCAGGGCAGTTCGCGCCGCAGCGACAGCACCTGGCCGCTGGCTTGTGGCGCGTAGCCCGGCAGCTGCGCGATCCGGTCCTGCCAGGCGGCCTGTCCCAGCAGCTCGCGCAGCCGTCGCAGCTCGGGCTGCTCGAGCGCGCTTTTCAGGCAGGCGAGGTAGTAGCGTTCGCTGGCCAGCGGCACGAAATCCAGCCCCTGCGCGCGCGCTGCCGCTTCGGTGCCCAGGCCGCAGTCGGCGCTGCCCGAGGCCACGGCCTGCGCCACCGCTGCATGCGAAGGCTCACAGCGCAGATAGCCCTGGATCTGGCCGGGCTCGAGTCCGGCTTGCAGCAGCAGCTCGTCGAGCAGGACCCGGGTCCCTGAGCCCAGCACCCGGTTGACGAAGCGGGCCTTCCAGCGTGCGACCCGCGCCAGGCTGTCGAGCCGCAGCGGATTGCCGCGCGCGACCATCAGGCCCTGCTGGCGGCGGGCAAAGCCGATCAGCTTGTGCAGCCCCGGTTGCAGCAGCGGCTGGTAGGTCCGGGCCGTCACGCTGGCGCTGTCCGCGCCCTCGCGCACATGAAAGCCGGCTAGCACGCAGTCGCCCGCGTTCAGGGCCCGGATCGCCTCGACGCTGCCGCCAAAGCGGATGTCCAGGTGCAGCGCGGCCTGGCTGGCCGCATGGTCCTGCAGCAGCGGCAGCGCGTCGTCATGGCTGGCATGCAGCATCAGCACCAGCGCCTGCGGGTCAAAGGCCAGCGCCAGCGTGCGTTCGAGTTCGGCGCGCAGGGCCTCGATCTGCGGCCCGAGCCGGGCCTGGGCCAGCCTTTCGCTCCAGAGCAGCCGGTCGGCAAACGGGGTCAGCCTGGCTGCCTGGCCGCGCTCCCAGAAGATCAGGTCCTGCTCCAGGGTCTGCTCCCAGTCCTTCAGCTGGCCCCAGACATGGCGGTAGGACAGGCCGAGCTGACGCGCCGCGCCCGAGATCGAGCCGCTGTCACGCACGGCCAGCAGCAGCTCGAACAGCGGGTTGCGGATCAGGGCGGCCGGCTCGCGCTCGCTGCAGAGCCGGTAGCTGAGTTCTATCTTGCGCATGTCGCGACAGTGTGCCCGATCCAGGGCCGGCGGCCTGCCTCCCTATGCATGGAGCTGCATAACTTGGACCCGTTCGCGCTTGCCGGGTGATGGCCAGGCTAGGATGAGTCGCGACACCATAAAACAGGAGATCCATGGCCGCCTTCACCGATGCCGCGCTCGGCGCCTTGCAGCTGCTCGTCGAGCGCGATCCGGCGCTGTGGGCGATTGTCGGCCGCTCGCTGGCGGTCAGCGCCACGGCCTGCGTGCTGGCCTGCGTGCTTGGGCTGGCGCTGGGTGCCTGGCTCGGGGTGGCGCGCTTTCGCGGCCGCGAGGCGCTGCTGGCCTTGCTCAACACCTGGCTGGCGGTTCCTTCGGTGGTGGTCGGGCTGGTGGTCTATCTGCTGCTGTCGCGTTCCGGTCCGCTCGGCTTCCTGGGCTGGCTGTTCAGCTTCAAGGCCATGGTGTTGGCGCAGGCCCTGCTGGTGCTGCCGGTGGTCACGGCCCTGACGCGCCAGTTGGTTGATGACGCCGAGCGGCGCCATGGCGAGCAGCTCGCTTCGCTCGGTGCCCGGGCCAGCCTGCGCGGCGCCTTGTTGGCCTGGGACGAGCGCTATGCCTTGTTGACGGTGCTGATCACGGCGTTTTCGCGCGCGATCTCGGAGGTCGGCGCGGTCATGGTGGTCGGCGGCAATATCGAGGGCTTTACCCGCGTCATGACCACGGCGATCGCGCTCGAAACCAGCAAGGGCGACCTGCCGCTGGCGCTCGGCCTGGGCTGGGTGCTGCTGGCGGTGGTGCTGCTGCTCAATGCCGGCATCGCCGGGCTGCGGCGCTGGCGCGACCGCTCCGGCCTGGCGACGGCGGCCTTGCCGGCCAGCGTGCTGCAGGAGGCTTCATGAACGCGGTCCCGCTGTTGCAGCTGCGCGGCCTGTCGCTGCGCCTGGGCCCGGTCTGGGCGCTGCGCGACCTCAACCTGCGCCTGGAGGCGGGCGATCGCCTGGCCCTGGTCGGCGCCAACGGCAGCGGCAAGACCAGCTTGCTGCGCGTGCTGAACGGCCTGCGTCCACCCAGCGCTGGCAGCCTGAGCTGGCGCGAGCCGCTGCGCCAGGCGATGCTGTTCCAGCGCCCGCATCTGCTGCGCTGCTCGGTCCGGCACAACGTGGCGCTGGGCCTGTGGCTGGCCGGCCAGCCCTGGCGCCAGGCGCGCAAGCGCGCGCTGCTGGCGCTGGAGCGGGTCGGCCTGGCCGAGCTGGCCGACCGGCGCGCCTCGGCGCTGTCGGGCGGCCAGCAGCAGCGCGTCGCGCTGGCGCGGGCCTGGGCGCTGGAGCCGCAGCTGCTGTTGCTCGACGAGCCCACCGCCAGCCTGGACCCGCATGCCAAGCGCGAGGTCGAGGCGCTGCTGGGCCAGATCAGCCGCGACGCCACCCAGCTCGAGCCCATGACGCTGGTGTTTGCCAGCCACAACCTGGGCCAGGTCAAGCGCCTGGCCAGCCGGGTCATTTACCTGGAGGGCGGTCGCATCCTGGCCGATCTGCCCGTCAACGATTTTTTCAACGATGCGCTGCTGGCGGGCAATTACCCCGAGGCGCAGGCTTTTGTCCGAGGAGAAGTGGCATGAAGTGGTCCGGAACTGTCCTGTTTTCTACCCGTCGCGGCTGGCGTGTCAGCGCCGCTGCACTCCTGCTGGGCGCCCTGGGCTGGGTGGCGCCGATGGCTCCAGTAGCCGCGCAGTCGCCTTCCATCGTCGTGGCTTCCACCACTTCGACCGAGCAGTCGGGCCTGTTCGGCCATATCCTGCCCGAGTTCACCCAGGCCAGCGGCATTGCGGTCAAGGTGGTGGCGCTGGGCACCGGCCAGGCGATCGACATGGCGCGCCGTGGCGACGCCGACGTGCTGTTCGTGCATGACAAGGCGGCCGAGGAGAAGTTCGTCGCCGACGGCTTCGCGTCGCGCCGCTTCGACGTGATGTACAACGATTTCGTGCTGGTCGGCCCGAAGGCCGATCCGGCCCAGCTGCGCGGCAAGGACATCGTGGCGGCGCTCAGGAAGGTTGCGGCGGCGCAGGCGCCATTCGTCTCGCGCGGCGACAAGAGCGGCACCCATGCGGCCGAACTGCGTTTCTGGCAGCAGGCCGGGGCCGACCAGGGAGCGGGCTACAAGGAATGCGGCTGCGGCATGGGCCCGGCGCTCAACATGGCGGCGGCCACCGGCAGCTATCTGCTGGCCGACCGCGGCACCTGGCTCAGCTTCAAGAACAAGGCCGACCTGGCCGTGCTGGTCGAGGGCGACCAGCGCCTGTTCAACCCGTACGGCGTGATGCTGGTCAGCGCGGCCAAGCACCCGCATGTGAAATCGGCCGAGGGCCAGAAGTTCGTCGACTGGGTGCTGTCGCCGGCCGGCCAGGCGTCGATTGCCAGCTACAAGATCAACGGCGAGCAGCTGTTCTTCCCGAACGCCGCGCGCTGAAGCCTGGCCTGGCCCGCTCCCGTTGCCGGGGACTTTGGGCCAGGGCGGCGTGTCCAGCCGGGCAGCGATGCGCTCAGGCCGGACCAGGCGGTATCAGTCAGGATCAGGCCAGCTCGCCGCCGAGCGCCGTCGTCAGGTCAGTGATCAGCGCGGCGAGTTCGCCGGTGGCGATCGCGACATCGCTGTCGAAGCCGCTGTTGTCCTCGGCGCCGGCCTGCTCCTCGAACACGCCGTCAAGGAAGGCGACCTTCTTGAGCTGGGTGCCTTCGGTCAGCACGAAGCTGACCCGGCCTTCCCAGTCGAGCGCGAGCTGGGTCGGCAGCTTGCCCTGCGCGATATGGCGCTTCATCTCCTCGTCGTCGAGCGGATGGCGGGTGAACTTGACGACCGAGTTCATCTCGTCGCCGCTCTTGAGTTCGACCTCGCGCCCGGGCGCGAAATGCGCCGGCCACTCGTCGGCGTTGCCGGTCAGCCATTGCGTCATCGCGGCCTGCGGCGAGACCTGGGTGTTGAGCAGCGACACCTGCAGTCCGGCCAGGCATTCGACCAGCGCGCTGACCAGGGTATCGGCCTTGCCCGTGCTGGCGCAGTCAAGCACCAGCCGGCCCTGCTCCAGGTCGAGCCAGACCAGGATGCTGGCGGTGCGTGCAAAGGCCATCGGCAGCAGCTCCTGCACGATCTCGTCGCGCAGCTCGCGGCTTTCCTTGCGGCCCGGCTTGCGGCCTTCCTTTTCCTCGATCTGGGCGCAGCGCTCCTCGAGCCGGCGCTTGACGACCGAGCCCGGCACGGCCTTGCTCTCGTGCATGAAGCGCAGGATGCGCTGGCCGGCGACCAGTTCGACCAGCGCGCCGTGGGCCTGGCCGCGCGGCGGGGCCCAGCCGTAGGACTCGGGCTGCGTGGCGCCACAGGGCTGGAACGGCATCTTGGCCAGCGCGGCCTCCATGGCTTCGACTTCCATCGCCCAACCCGGGGCGATGCGGTAGACCATCACGTTCTTGAACAAATTCTTTCCTCTTTGGCTGTCCGGCACCAGGCCGGGGACTCGATTATGCGGGCCGGCGAGCGGCTGGGGCGGCCGGCCGGCGTCAGAGCTGGCGGCTGCGCGCCAGCGGCGGATTGGCCGCGAAGTAGCGCGTGATGCCGCGCTGCAGCGCCTGGGCCAGCCGGTCCTGGAAGCCCGAGTCGAGCAGACGGGCCTCCTCCTGCGGGTTGCTGATGAAGGCGGTCTCGACCAGGATGCTCGGAATGTCGGGTGCCTTGAGCACAGCGAACGAGGCCTGTTCGACCCGTGGCTTGTGCAGCCGGCCGACGCGGCCGATCTCGCCCAGCAGCGCGCCGCCGAGCTTGAGGCTGTCGTTGATCTGGGCCGTGGTGCTCATGTCGAACAGCGCGCGCTGCACATGCACATCCTGCACCTTGACATTGATGCCGCCAACCCGGTCGGACTTGTTCTCCTGGTTCGCCATCCAGCGCGCGGCGGCACTCGAGGCGCCGCGGTCGCTCAGCGCGTAGACGCTCGCGCCCTGCGGGTCGGGGGTGTAGAAGGCATCGGCATGCAGGCTCACGAACAGGTCGGCCTGCACGCGGCGTGCCTTCTCGACCCGTACCTGCAGCGGCACGAAGAAGTCCGCATCGCGGGTCAGGAACACGCGCACCGGGTTGCCCTTGATCTCGAGGCCCTGCAGCCGGTCGCGCAGCTTGAGCGCGATCTGCAGCACGACATCCTTTTCCTGCGTGCCGGCCGGTCCGATCGCGCCCGGGTCCTCGCCGCCATGGCCCGGGTCGAGCGCGATCACGATCAGGCGGTCGGTCTTGTCGCTGCGCGGCTCGGGCTCGGCGCGCGCCGGCACGGCGGCCGTCTTGCGCGGCTCGCTGGCGACCGAGGGCGCAGTGACCTTGCCGTCAGCACGGATGTCGGTTCTGGGCTCGGCCCGGGCCTCGATTCTGCTGTCGGTTTTCTGGCCGCCAGCCTTGCCGCTGCCGGCCTGCTGCTGGATCAGTTCGCCCAGCAGATCCGGCTTGGCGGCACCAGGGGGTGGGGAAGCCAGGGAGGGAGAGGAGGGGGGGGAGGAGGCCGAGGCAGCCGAAGCGCCAGCAGGGGCCGATGTGACGGCCTTGGCGCCCGGGCCGGCGGCGATCGTGGCTTCCAGGCCCTGCAGCCGCTGCTGGATCAGTTCTTCCAGCGGATCGACCGCGCGTGTCGGATAGAGGTCGAGCACCAGCCGGTGCTGGTAGGGCTCGACCGGCTTGAGGCTGAAGACCTGGGGCGCGACCGGTTGCTTGAGGTCGACCACCAGCCGCACCACATTGGGCGCGTTCTGTCCGACGCGCACGCCCGAAATATTGGGGTCATGCGGCTGGACCTTGCTGACCAGCTCACGCAAGCCGGGCAGCAGATCGAGCCCCTCGATGTCGACCGCCAGCCGGGGCGGGTCGGGCAGGACCAGCTGGCGTGCCACCAGCGGGCTGTCCGATTCGATCGTCAGTCGGGTGTAGTCGCGCGCCGGCCAGACCCGCACTGCCAGCAGGCTGGCGCCGCGGGCGAGTTGCGCCGGCCCGAGCCAGAGTGCGAGCAGGCCGCCGCCGAGCAGATGACGTCGTTTCATGGGGCAATGTCCTCCAGCAGCTTGAGGCCAGTCGCGCTGTGCGCCTTGAGCGTGACGATCCGGCTCTCGTCTTCCTGCGTGGCCAGTTCGAGGCTGAGGTCGGGCGCCGGCATCAGGCCCTGCGCCTTCTCGGGCCATTCGACCAGCTTCAAGCCCGGATCGGCAAACACTTCGCGAAAGCCGGCATCTTCCCACTCGCGCGGGTCGCCGAAGCGGTAGAAGTCGAAATGCGACACGCTGAGCCCGGCGGGCCAGGCCGGTGCGGGCGGCGCCTGGTGCGGTTCGACCACGGCATAGGTCGGGCTCTTGATGCGTCCGGCCACGCCGAGCGCGCGCAGCAGATGGCGCACGAAGGTGGTCTTGCCGGCGCCGAGGTCGCCGTGCAGCGTCAGCGTCGCATGGGCCAGCGCCGGGCTCAGCGCGAGCGCGCACGCCAGCGCCTGCGTGTCGTCCTCGCCGGCACACAGGACCGTGCGCTGCGCCAGACTGGCCGCCCGGGCCGGCTGCGCGCTTTCCACCGCGCTTTCTACAATAGGGGTCTGATGGTCGATGCTGCTCAATTCGTCTCGCAAATACAGGCCTGGGGCCGGGAACTCGGATTCTCCCAAATCGGAGTGGCCGCTGTCGACCTGTCTGCCGCCGAGCCCGGCTTGCTGGCCTGGCTCGAACAGGGTTTTCATGGCGACATGCACTACATGGCCGCCCATGGCGTCAAGCGCGCGCGACCGGCCGAACTGCTGCCCGGCACGCTCAGCGTGATCACGGCCAGGATGGATTATCTGCCGCGCGCCACGCCCGCGGGCTGGCAGGCGATCGAATGGCAGCGCCATGACGATCCGGGCCAGGGCCTGGTCTCGCTCTACGCCCGCGGCCGCGATTACCACAAGGTGCTGCGCCAGCGCCTGCAGCAGCTGGCCGACCGCATGGCCGAGCAGCTCGGGCCGTTCGGTCACCGCGCCTTTACCGATTCGGCGCCGGTGCTCGAGGTCGAGCTTGCCAGCCGCAGCGGCCTGGGCTGGCGCGGCAAGCACACCCTGACGCTGAGCCGCGACGCCGGCTCGATGTTCTTCCTGGGCGAGATCTTCGTCGACCGTGCGCTGCCCGCTACCGAGCCGGCCAGCGCGCATTGCGGCCAGTGCCGCGCCTGTCTGGATGCCTGCCCGACCCAGGCCATCGTCGCGCCGTATCGGCTCGATGCGCGGCGCTGCATTTCCTACCTGACGATCGAGCATGGCGGGCCGATTCCGCTTGAATTCCGGCCGCTGCTGGGCAACCGCATCTACGGCTGCGACGACTGCCAGCTGGCCTGTCCCTGGAACAAGTTCGCCCAGCGCGCCGTCCTGCCCGACTTCGATGCCCGAGCCCAGCTGACCGGGCGCGGCCTGATCGAGCTGTTCGGCTGGAGCGAGGAGCAGTTCCTGCGCCAGACCGAGGGCAGTCCGATCCGGCGCATCGGCCATGAGCGCTGGCGGCGCAACCTGGCCGTGGCGCTGGGCAATGCGCTGCGCACGGCCGGCAGTACCGATGGCAGCGATCCGGCCGATTCTGCCGCTGCGTCGGTCAAGGCAGAGCTGCGCGCGGCGCTGCAGGCCGCCATGGACGACCCGAGCGAGCTGGTGCGCGAGCATGTGGCCTGGGCCCTGACGCAGTCCTAGCCGCAGGTCCTGGGGCCGGCCTCACCAGCCTCACTAGCCATTACCAATGGGCCAACAGGCCCAGCGCCAGCGGCAGGCTCAGCATGCCCAGCAGCGTCGAGACCGTCACCAGTCCTGCGACATAGGCGCCGTTGTAGCCCATGCGCGCGGCCAGCACATAGCAGCTGGTGGCGGTCGGCACGGCCGAGAACATCAGCAGCACCCGGGTCGGCAGTTCGGGCAGCTGCCACAGCCGCGCCATCAGCAGCGCCAGCAGCGGCAGCCCGAGATGCTTGATTGTCAGCAGCGCCAGGCTCAGCGCCTTGCCCTCGCGCATGGCGCCGAGCTGCATGCCGGCACCCGCGGCCAGCAGGCCGAGCGCGATCGCCGCCTGGCCGATGCGCGTCAGCGTGGGCGTCAGGTCATCGGGCAGCTGCAGCCCGAGCAGGTTGGCGCACAGCCCGCTGGCCGTGGCCAGGATCAGCGGATTGCGCGCGAGCTCGCGCGACAGTCGCCCGCCGGCGTGGCGCGCCATCGGCAGCACCGCGCCGATGTTGAACACCGGCACCAGCAAGCCGATCAGCAGCGCCAGCAGCGGCAGGCCCGCAGGCCCTGCGACCCGCTCGATCAGTGCCAGCGCGATGAAGGAGTTGAAGCGGAACGCCACCTGGGCCCCCGCGGCATGCAGCCGGTGCTCGATCCGGCTCCCGAGCAGCGGCCAGCGCGGCAGCGAATAGGCCAGAGCGATGCCGGCCGCCGCCATGCACAGGCCGGCCCCCATCAGCGGCCGGGCCGTCTGCCAGTCCAGCTGGTGCTTGACGATCGAGTGAAACAGCAGCACCGGGAACAGGAAGTAGTAGACCAGCCGGTCGACCTGGTCCCAGACCTGGCGGTTCAGCGCGCTGTGGCGGCACAGCAGATAGCCGCACAGGATCAGCGCGAAGTCGGGTAGCAGCAGTGGGAAGAAGTTCACCCCGCAAGCATAAATGCTTGCTCTGCGATCCCTGTATGAACCATGTCACAATCTTGCCTCTTATTCCTATCAGAGCCCACCTATCGGGCCATTACTTTTATGAAAATGAAGTTCCATCTGGGCAAGCGCAGCATGCCCCGCCATCCCCATTCCCATCAGCCCGGTGGCGGCATCACCCAGGTCGTCGCGCTGGTCGACGAGCGCTACCTCAAATGGCTGGCGGCCCAGCATGCCAGCGCGCCCTTGCAGCTGCAGCGCCACAACCTGCAGCCGGTGCTGGTCGATCTGCTGCGCCAGAGTGCGCCCGATACCCAGCTGCTGCGCGCCTATGTGTTTTCCGATCAGCAGGTGCTCGACCTGTGCGATGACGTCGTCGTGCGCGGCGTGCCGCAGCATGCGATCGATGGCGGCCTGGGCCTGGTGCGCTCGCTCGGGCTCGAGCTCAACCAGCTGGCCCAGCATGGCGGCGCCGGCCTGGTGCTGATCCTGAGCGACGACGAGCGCCTGATTCCCTATATTGATGAAGCGCAGTGGCGCGGCCTCAAGGTGGCGCTGGTCAGCGACGAGGGCAGCCTCGACATGCCCAAGCTCATGACCGAGGACCCGAGCTGGGCCCGCCTGCTGCTGCAGGCCGACCGCCGCCTCGCGCTGGGATCGACCGCCTGGGAGGCGCTGACCGTGCCGGGCGCCGTGCTGCAGTCCAGCCGCCCCCCGGTCTCCCAGCTGCCGGCGCAGCAGTCCGAGCGCGACAGTGACGCCGGCGAGAGCTATTTCAGCAACGCCTTGCCCTCGGACGACTGGCTTGAGCAGGTCAGACAGGTGATCCAGTCCTGGTGGTCCGAGGAGACCCCCGACGCCCGTCTCGATCTGCAGGAAGAGATGCAGAACAGCCAGGGCGTGCCGCCCGAGACCGACCGTCATCTGCTGCTGCGCGTGCGCCGCGAGCTGGCCCGCACGCTGAGCTTCCAGGAGAAGAAGGCGATGCGCGAGCTGATCCGGGCCACCGTGCTGGCGCCGGCACAGGACCTGCCGGTCACCTCCTGAGCGGGACCGGGCCGGTCATGAACGACAGGAGCGCATCCGGCCAGGAGCTCGCGGCCTGGTTCGCGACCCCGCCCGGGCGCTATCTGCTCGACTGGGAGCGCGAGCAGTTCGACCGGGCGGTGGCGGATCGCTTCGGCTACCACGCGCTGCAGCTCGGCCTGCCCGAGCTCGCCACGCTGCGCGCCAACCGCATGCCGCACCGCTGGCTGGCGCTGCCTGAGTCCGCCGAGGCCGCCGGGCTGGCGAGCGTAGGCCCGGACGCCGACCCCGCGGTCGCGCTCGTGACCCATGCCGCCGCGCTGCCCTTTGCGGCCAGCAGCCTGGACCTGGTGGTGTTGCCGCACACGCTCGAATTCAGCGCCGACCCGCATGCCGTGCTGCGCGAGGTCGAGCGCGTGCTGGTGCCCGAAGGCCGGGTCGTGATCTCGGGCTTTCACCCCTTGAGCCTCTGGGGCTGGCGCCAGTGGCGCGCGCGCTGGGCTGCCCGCCTGGGCTTGCGGGGCGATGCCGCTCAGCTGTTCCTGCCCGAGGCCGGCGACTTCATCGCGCCCTGGCGCGTGCATGACTGGCTGCACCTGCTGAGCTTCGAGCCCGAATTCCAGACCCAGGGCTGCTGGCGTCCGGCCGTGCGCAGCGAAACCTGGTTGCAGCGCTGGGCCTGGATCGATCGCATCGGCCCGCATGGCTGGCCGCTGCCGGGCGCAGTCTATTTCCTGGTCGCGGTCAAGCGCGTGCGCGGCATGCACCTGCTGGGCCCGGCCTGGAAGCCGCGCCGCGCCGGACTCAAGCCGGTCGCGGTGGCGCAAAAACATCCCTTATCCAAGAATCGATGAATCCTGTCACCATTTACACCGACGGTGCCTGCAAGGGCAATCCGGGCCCGGGCGGCTGGGGCGTGCTGTTGCGCGCGGGCGCGGCCGAAAAGGAACTTTTTGGCGGCGAGCGCGAGACCACCAACAACCGCATGGAGCTGACCGCCGTAATCCAGGGCCTGCTGGCCTTGAAGCGGCCCTGCCATGTCAGCCTCTACCTCGACAGCCAGTATGTGCGCAAGGGCATCACCGAGTGGATGGCAGGCTGGAAGGCACGCGGCTGGAAGACCGCGTCCAAGGAGCCGGTCAAGAACCAGGACCTGTGGCAGCAGCTCGACGCGGTGGTGCAGGGACATGGTCACCGGATCGACTGGCACTGGGTGCGCGGACATGCCGGCGACCCAGGCAACGAGCGCGCCGATGCGCTGGCCAACCGCGGCGTGCCCAGCCGCTGAACTGACGCCTCAGATCAGGCCGTCGAACAGCAGCAGCTCGACCGGGTCGCCGACAGCGACGTTGCCTTGGCCGTGATCGAGCCGGATCAGGCAGTTGGCCTCGGCCATCGAGCGCAGCACGCCCGAGCCCTGGCTGCCGGTGCTGCGCACCTGCAGGCGGCCGTCGGCGGTGCGGCTTGCGATGCCGCGCTGGAATTCGGTACGCCCGGGCTTCTTGCGCATCGCCTGCTCGCTGCGCGCCGTCACGCGCAGCGGCTGGGTCTGGCGCGCGCCCATCAGTCGCAGCAGGGCGGGGCGCACGAAGGCCAGGAAGGTCACCATGACCGCGACCGGATTGCCGGGCAGTCCGAACAGCAGCGCGCTGCGACCGGCCTGTTGCAGCCGGCCCACCGCCATCGGGCGGCCCGGACGCATCGCGATACGCCAGAACGCCATGTCGCCGAGCTGCCGCATGACCGCCTTGGTGTGGTCGGCCTCGCCGACGCTGACGCCGCCGCTCGTGATGACCGCGTCGGCCATCGACGCGGCCTGCCGGAACGCGGCTTCCAGGCTGTCGGCCCGGTCCGGCACCGCGCCGAGGTCGATCAGCTCGACCCCGAGGCGCTTGAGCAGGCCGAACAGGGTGTAGCGGTTGCTGTCGTAGACCGCGCCTTCGCGCGGCGGCTGACCCAGGCTCAGGATCTCGTCGCCGGTCGAGAAGAAGGCCACTTTCGGGCGCCGCCATACCGTGACCTCGGCCAGTCCCAGGCTGGCGATCAGCCCGAGCGCGGCCGGCCCGAGCCGGCTGCCGGCCAGCAACGCCGGCTGGCCGGCCATCAGGTCCTCGCCCAGCAGGCGGCGGTTGTCGCCCGCGCGCAGCGCATCGGTCGGAATCTGGATGAACTCGCCTTCAATCCGGGTCAGCTCGAGCGGCACCACGGTGTCGAGCCCGGCCGGCATCACGGCACCGGTCATGATCTTCACGCATTGGCCCGGCCCCACTTCGCCCTGCCAGGCCGCGCCGGCATAGGCGGTGCCGACCACGCGCAGCGCCAGCGCCTGGCCGGCTTGCAGCTGTGCGCCGGCCAAGGCGAAGCCGTCCATCGCCGAGTTGTCGTGCGGCGGCACGCTGAGCGGCGCGATCAGGTCTGCGGCCAGCACCCGGTCGAGCGCGTCGAACAGGCCGACCCGTTCGGTCTGCGCCACCGGTTCGACCAGCCGCGACAGGAACTCGTCGACCGCGTCGGCTGGCAGCGCGTTCGGGTCATAGCCTTGCAGTTCGGCCGCGATCTGGTCCAGTGTCTTCATCTTCAAGCAGGAAATGGGGGTCGGTCAATTGGGGTCAGAGACCGATTTCGAGCGCACGCAGTTCGGCCAGGGTGTTGGCATTGTAGAAGGCGCGCGGGTCGTCGCCGGGCGCATCGAAGGCGACCGCGACATGGCGCTGCGATCCGATCCAGTGGTCGATCTTGCGTCCGCCGCCCTGCAGGTAGGCGTGCAGGCTGCCGGCCAGTTCGCGCCGGAGCAGGCAGAACACCGGCTGGCGGCGCAGCAGGCCTTCCTCGTCGCGGCCCAGCGCCAGCGCCAGGTCGGCGCCCTCGCGCTCGGCCGCCTGCGCCAGCCGCTCCAGCAGGTCGAGCGGAAACAGCGGCGAGTCGCAGGGCACGGTCAGCAGCCAGGGCCGGCTGCTGTGCTCCAGCCCGGCCAGGAAGCCCGCCAGCGGACCCGGGAAGTCGGCCAGGGCATCGGGCCAGACCGGCAGTCCCAGCGCGCGGTAGTCGTCCAGGTGCCGGTTGGCGTTGACCATGATGGTGCCAAGCCGCCCGCCGGCCTGCTGGCGCAGCCGCGCCAGCGCGTGCTCGACCAGCGCTTGCCCGTTGAGGTGCTGCAGTCCCTTGTCGACCCCGCCCATGCGCGAGCCCCGGCCACCGGCCAGGATCAGCGCGTCCACCGATGCGCTTGCCTCTGTGCTGGTCTGTGTGTCCACCGCTGCGTCCCGTTCCGCCTGCGCCATGCCTTCAGCCCCCGATGTAGCTCATCTCGATCCGCTTTCCGGCCGCCGCGCTGTCGGCCGGCAGCAAGGCGCGCAGCTCGGAGTAGCGGTCGGTGCGCCCCTGCCAGATCGCGCCCAGCGCCGAGGCGATCTGGGCCTCGTCCGCCGCCTCATCGCGCAGCAGCGCGCGCAGGTCGTAGCCCTGCGAGGCAAACAGGCAGAGGTAGAGCCGGCCCTCCGTCGACAGTCTGGCCCGGTTGCAGTCGCCGCAGAAGGCCTGGGTCACGCTGCTGATGACGCCGATCTCGCCCAACGCCGGATCATGAAGACCGTCGGCACCGGCATAGCCCCAGCGCTCGGCGGTCTCGCCCGGGGCCGAGGCCTGCAGCGGCACCAGCGCCAGCTCGCGCCCGATCCGCTCGACCACTTCGGCGCTCGGCAGCACCTGGTCCATGCGCCAGCCATTGGTCGCGCCGACATCCATGTATTCGATGAAGCGCAGCGTCACGCCACTGCCGCGGAAATGGCGCGCCAGCGGCAGGATCTCCTGTTCGTTGGTGCCGCGCTTGACCACCATGTTGACCTTGATCGGACCCAGTCCCACCGCCTGCGCCGCCTCCAGCCCGTCGAGTACCGCCCGCACCGGAAAATCCACATCGTTCATGCGCCGGAAGATGGCGTCGTCGAGCGCGTCCAGGCTCACGGTCACGCGCTGCAGGCCGGCGTCCTTGAGCGCGCGCGCCTTGCGTGCCAGCAGGCTGCCGTTGGTCGTCAGTGTCAGGTCCAGCGGCTGGCCGTCCGGGGTGCGCAGCGCCGCCAGTTGCTCGACCAGTTGCTCGAGGTCCTTGCGCAGCAGCGGCTCGCCGCCAGTCAGACGGATCTTGCGCACGCCATGCGCCACGAACACCTTGGCCAGCCGGGTGATCTCCTCGAAGCGCAGCAGCGCCGAATGCGGCAGGTAGGGATGTCCCTGGTCGAACACCTCCTTGGGCATGCAGTAGCTGCAGCGGAAGTTGCAGCGGTCGGTCACGCTGATGCGCAGGTCGCGCAGCGGCCGACCCAGCCGGTCGAGCCATGGCCCGCTGGTGGGGATGGCCTGGATAGGGCGGGGGGCCGACAGCGCCTTGCTGCGCAGGTCGACCAGGGGGATCACGCGTTCTGCCATGAGGTCAAGATTACACCAAGGCGCGCTGCGGCGGCATCCGCCGTAAGGAGGGGGTAGGTTGGCCCGGTAAAATGATTTTGATGCTTGCGCACCAGGCGCATGGCTTTCATCAACCTATTTCAGATCGACACTATGTCCCTCGACCACGTCACCCCCGGCAGCAAGGTGCCCGAAGCGTTCAACGTCATCATCGAGATCCCGATGAACGGCGACCCGATCAAGTACGAAGTCGACAAGGCCTCCGGCTGCGTCTTCGTCGACCGCTTCATGAACACCGCCATGCACTACCCGACCAACTACGGTTACGTGCCCAAGACCATCGCCGGCGATGGCGACCCGGTCGACGTGCTGGTCATCACCCCGGTGCCGCTGCCCCCGGGCGTGGTCGTGCCCTGCCGCGCGCTTGGCATCCTGAAGATGGAAGACGAAGGCGGCGTCGACGGCAAGGTCATCGCCGTGCCGACCGCCAAGATCCTGCCGCTGTACGCCAAGATCGAATCGCTGGAAGACCTGGCCGAGATCCAGCTGGCCCAGATCAAGCATTTCTTCGAGCACTACAAGGACCTCGACGCCGGCAAGTGGGTCAAGGTGCTGGGCTGGGAAGGCAAGGAAGCCGCCCACCAGGAAATCACCGACGGCATCGCCGCCTACGACAAGGAGCAGGCCTGAGTCCCTGGCTGGCGCCTGGATCAGATCTGATCTGATCCAGGCGCCAGCCCGCTGACGCTTCCCCTGCCAGCCCCCTGCAGTCCTGCGCTCAAGCGTCGGATTTCAGGGGGCTTCGGCTTTCCAGCTGCTCCAGGTAGGCGCCGATGTGTTCGCCCTCCTGCTCCAGGTAGCGCTCGACCGCGTCGGAAAACGCCGGATGCGCCAGCCAGTGCGCGCTCCAGGTGGTCACCGGCAGCAGCGCGCGCGCCATCTTGTGCTCGCCCTGGGCCCCGCCCTCGAATCTTTGCACGCCCTGCGCGATGCACCAGTCCAGCGGCTGGTAGTAGCAGGCCTCGAAATGCAGGCAGTCGACACGCTCCAATGCGCCCCAGTAGCGGCCGTAGGCGGCCTCGGGGCGGTCGCTGTCGTCGCTCAGGGCCAGCAGACTGGCCGCGATGCGCTCACCTGCCGCATTGCGCGCGATAAACAGCAGCCATTGTCCGGGCTGCGCCTGCTGCAGGCGAGCGAAGAAGTCGCGGCTCAGGTAGGGCCGGTTGCCATGCTCGAGGTAGGTGCGCTCGTAGCAGCGGTAGAAGAAGTCCCAGTCCTCGGTCTGGATGTTGCTGCCACGCTTCCAGTCGAAAGTCACGCCAGCATCGGCCACTTTGCGCCGCTCCTGCCGGATCTTCTTGCGCTTGTCCTGCTTGAGCGTGGCCAGGAAATCCTCGAAGTCGACATAGCCAGCACCGGACGGGTTCTGCCAGTGGAACTGCACCGTCTGGCGCAGCAGCAGGCCGGCCTCGCGGCAGGCGGCGATGTCCTGCTCCGCGGCAAACAGCAGGTGCAGCGATGACAGCCCGAGCTGCTCGCAGTGTGCGATCAGTGCCCGCAGCAGCGCGGCGCGCGCCTGGGCGTCGAGGGCCAGCAGGCGCGGCCCCGGCACCGGCGTGAACGGCACCGCGACCAGCCCCTTGGGGTAGTAGGCCAGGCCATGGCGCTCATAGGCCTCGGCCCAGGCCCAGTCAAACACATACTCGCCCCGCGAATGGCTTTTCAGGTAGAGCGGGGCGGCCGCTTGCAGCTGGTCCTTGCGCCAGAGCGTGAGCCACTGCAGGCCCCAGCCGGTCGCGGCTACCGCGCAGCCGCTCTCATCCAGTGCGGCCAGGTAGTCGTGGCGCATGAAGGGGCCGCCCGCACCGCCAGGCTGGCGCGCCAGCAGCGCATTCCAGGCCCCGGCATCGATTTCCGAGGGCCGATCCAGCACCCGGATGACATAATCCTCGCCAACGTTTTCGCTCTCCATACACGGTATCTCCATGACCCTCCAGATCTGCGTTGCGCAGCTCAATTTCGTCGTCGGCGACCTGGCCGGCAACGCGCAAAAAATCGTTGACGCCGCGCGCCAGGCCCATGCCCAGGGTGCCAGCCTGCTGCTGACGCCCGAGCTGGCCCTGTGCGGCTACGCGGCCGAGGACCTCTACCTGCGCCCTGCCTTCGTCGCCGCCTGCGATGATGCCTTGCAAACCGTGGCCCGCGAGACCGCGGGGCTTTGCGGCCTGCATATCGTGGTCGGTCATCCGGCGCCGGCAGCGGGCGGCGAGCGCGGCCGCAGCGTCTCGCGTGCGCCCTGCCTGAACGCCGCCAGCGTGCTGTTCGAGGGCCAGGTCACGCAGCGCTATGCCAAGCGCGAGCTGCCCAATTACCAGGTGTTCGACGAGCGGCGCTACTTCGTGCCGGGCGACGCGCCCTGCGTGTTCGAGGTCGCCGGCGCCAACGGCCAGCAGGTCAAGGTCGGGCTGCTGATCTGCGAGGACGCCTGGTTCGAGGCGCCGGCCGCTGCCGCCAAGGCCGCCGGCGCCGAGCTGCTGGCCGTGATCAATGCCTCGCCGTTTCACGCCGGCAAGGGCGACGAGCGCGAACAGGCCATGCGCCTGCGCGTGCTGGCGACCGGCCTGCCGCTGGTCTATGCCCATCTGGTCGGCGGCCAGGACGAGATCGTGTTCGAGGGCCGCAGCTTCGCGCTCGACCGCAATGGCGCGCTGGCCGCGCGCGCGCCGAGCTTTGCCGAGGACCTGTTCGCGCTCACGCTGCAGTCGCCGGCCGAGGCTGCTGCCAGCCCGTCGCGCTTCGGCGTCGTCGGTCCGATCGCACCCGAGCAATCGCTTGAGGCCGATCTGTGGCACGCGCTGGTGCTCGGTGTGCGCGACTATGTCGGCAAGAACGGCTTTCCGGGTGCGCTGCTGGGCCTGTCAGGCGGCATCGACTCGGCGCTGGTGCTGGCGATCGCGGTCGATGCGCTCGGCGCCGACAAGCTGCGTGCGGTCATGATGCCGTCGCCCTACACGGCCGACATTTCCTGGATCGACGCGCGCGAGATGGCGCAGCGCCTGGGCGTGCGCTATGACGAGATCGCGATCCAGCCCGAGTTCGATGCCTTCCTGGGCTCGCTGGGTCCCTTGTTCGAGGGCCGTCCGTTCGATACTACCGAGGAAAACATCCAGGCCCGCATCCGCGGCACGATGCTGATGGCGCTGTCCAACAAGTTCGGCTCCATCGTGCTGACCACCGGCAACAAGAGCGAGATGGCAACCGGCTACTGCACGCTCTACGGCGACATGGCGGGCGGCTTCGCGGTGATCAAGGACCTGGTCAAGACCATGGTGTTCCGGCTGGCCTGGTGGCGCAATGCCAACGACCCCTACGGCACTGGCGCCAATCCGATCCCCGAGCGCATCATCACGCGTCCGCCCAGCGCCGAGCTGCGCCCGGACCAGAAGGACCAGGACAGCCTGCCGCCCTACGAGGTGCTCGACGCCATCGTCGAACGCTACATGGAGGAAGACCAGTCGCCGGCCGAGATCATCGCCGCCGGTTATCCGCAGGCGGCGGTCGAGCAGGTGGTCCGGCTGATCCGCTTCAACGAGTACAAGCGCCGCCAGTCGCCGGTCGGCATCCGCGTCACGCATCGCAGCTTCGGCAAGGACTGGCGCTACCCGAACACCAACCGCTACCGCGCCTGAAGCCCGGCCTGCCCGGGCCACCGGGCGGGGCGTGATACAGTTTTGACCTGAGAGTTTTCAACCCCCATTCCCGGAGCCTTATCCATGAAGCAAATCACCGCCGTCATCAAACCCTTCAAGCTCGAGGAAGTGCGCGAGGCGCTGGCCGAGCAGGGAGTGACGGGGCTGACCGTGACCGAGGTCAAGGGCTTCGGCCGCCAGAAGGGTCATACCGAGCTCTACCGTGGCGCCGAATACGTGGTCGACTTCCTGCCCAAGGTCCGGATCGAGCTGGTGGTCAAGGGCGATGATGTAGAGCGCTGCGTCGACGCCATCATCCGCGCCGCGCGTACCGGCAAGATCGGCGACGGCAAGATCTTCGTCACCCCGGTCGAGCGCGTGATCCGCATCCGCACCGGCGAGCAGGACGAGTCGGCGGTCTGACCCGCCCCGCCTGGCTCCGTCACGGGGTCGGGCGGGTCCTCGCTCGGGCCTGGATCAGATCTGTTCCAGCCGGTCTGGCGCGTCCGGCCGGGCCGCCTTCAGCAGCGCCGGCAGCAGCTCGCTGGCGCTGTCGCTCACGCGCAGCAGCTCCATTTGCCACTGGCCCATGAAGCCAGCCTGCACGCTCGAGTCCAGGAAAGTCAGCAGGCTGTCGTAATAGCCGCCGGCGTTGAGCAGTCCGATCGGCTTGTCGTGGTAGCCGAGCTGGCGCCAGGTCCAGACCTCGAACAACTCCTCGAAAGTGCCGATGCCGCCGGGCAGGGCCAGGAAGACATCGGCATGTTCGGCCATCATCTGCTTGCGCTGGTGCATGTTGGCGACCACATGCAGCTCGGTGCAGCCCCGATGCGCGGCTTCCATCTCGACCAGCGCCTCGGGGATCACGCCGATCACGCGTGCGCCCGCCGCCAGCGCCGCGTCCGCCACCGCGCCCATCAGGCCATGGTGGCCGCCGCCGTAGACCAGCTGCGCGCCGTGGGCACCGATCCAGTGACCGACCTCGCGCGCCAGCGCCGCATGCGCGGGATCATGGCCGGGACGGGAGCCGCAATAGACGCAGACCGTCAGCGGCCGGGAAGAATGGTTTTCCTGCAGGTTCATGGTCGTCATCATGCCAGCAGTCGGTGACCGAGCGCCGCGAGCCAGACCCCGGCGCACAGCAGCAGGCTCAGCAACACGGCAGCGCTGCCCATGTCCTTGGCGCGCTTGGACAGTTCGTTCCATTCGGGACCGATGCGGTCGATCGCGGTCTCGATGCCGGTGTTGAGCAGTTCGACCACCAGTACCAGCACCACGCCGCCGATCAGCAGGCTGGTCTCGACCCAGCTGCGTCCGAGCCAGACCGCCGCCGGCAGCATGACGATCGCCGCAATCGCCTCCTGGCGGAACGCCGGCTCCTGCCAACCCGCGCGCAGGCCCGCGAGCGAGTAGCCCAGCGCATGGCGCAGCCTGGCCAGGCCGTGGCGCTGCTTTTGTGCCTGCGGCGACTCGTGCGTGGCGGGCGGGGGCGAGGCACTCATGACTTGCGGCCGCGACCGGCCTTGCCGGGTTGGGACGGGTCGAACACCAGCTCGGTGCCGGCCCAGGCGTCATGCCAGAACTGGCGCTTCGGGTGCAGGTAGGACAGTGCGGCCCAGCAGCCGACCCAGCCCAGGGTCAGCGCCAGCAGCTGGCCGCCCGGCAGCGCCAGCAGCGAGCCCAGTGCCAGCGGCGGCAGCAGCCAGATCCAGCTCAGCAGATAGCGCCGCAGCGCCCGGCCCGGGCTGGGCGCACGGCCGTCCGGGCCCTGGATGCGGATATGCCAGGTCCGCATCGGCAGCGTGTGCGAATGGGTCCAGCACCAGGTGAAGTAGAGCCCCAGCAGCAGGAACAGGAAGGCCTGCAGCTCGGGGCGGTTCTGCAGGCCGTGGCGGGTCTGGGTCACGACGCTGAACAGCAGGCTGGCGACGAAGACGACGCCAAACAGCAGCACCCCCTCGTAGAGCCAGCAGGCCAGGCGCCGGCGCAGGCTGGGGGTGGGAAGGGGGGAGGCAGTGGAGGAGGGGGCGGCTTGCTTGGTCATCTTCAGGCCAGGATGGTAGCGCAGCGGCGAGTCACGCCGGCTTTCATGTCGTCGGCGCGGCAGCCGCTTCGGGGGCAGCCTCGGGAGCCGGCTCGAGGGCCGGCTTGGGCGCAGGCTTGGGCGCAGGCTTGGCGGCCGGCGCACGGGGCGCCTGCCTGCCTGGCGCAGCGGGTGCCGCCGCTGGCGGGGCAGCCGGCGCAGCGGTCGGCAGGATCTGGATCTCGACCCGGCGGTTGCGCAAGCGGCCCTCGGCGCTGGCGTTGCTCGCGACCGGCTGGGTCGCGCCGCGGCCGATCGCGACCAGGCGCTGGTCGCTGATTCCGGCCTCGACGAACAGCCGCACCACGCTGCTGGCGCGGGCCGCCGACAGCTCCCAGTTCGACGGGTATTGCAGCGACCGGATGTCGAGCGTGTCGGTGTGGCCGATGACCTGGACGGTGTGCTGCGGGTAGGCCTGCAGCACGTCGGCCACTGAACGCAAGGCGCTCAAGGCGGCCGGACTCAGGTTGGCTTCGGCCGGCGGGAACAGGATGCCGGCATCGAACTCGATATGGATCGCCTGCGGCAGGTGCCGCACCTGCGCCGCGCCTTGCTGGAACGTGATCGACAGGCGCTTGGCCAGTTGTTCGGCGATCTGCTGCATTTCGTCCACCTCGGGGGCCGCTTCGGTCGGCGCGCCGGTGGCGTTCGATGCCTGGGCGTCGGAGCCGGCGGGGGGCTGCTCCTTGCCGACGGCCTGGTCGAACGACTCCGTCAGGTCCTGGTACTTGCCGCCCTGCAGCGACAGCGCATACATCACGACAAAGAAGGCGAACAGCAGCGTGATGAAGTCGGCATAGGATACCAGCCAGCGCTCGGCCGAGTCGGTATCGTCGTCCTGGCGTCTGTTTCTGCGGCGCCTCATCTCAGCCGCCTTGCTGCCAGTGGCTGTTCATGCGCTCCTGGATCACGCCCGAGTTTTCTCCGCGGGCGATGCTCACCAGTGCGTCAGCCAGCATGGTGCGCTTGAGCAGCTCCAGCGCCAGCTGCTTCTTGAGCTTGTTGGCGATCGGCAGGCAGACCAGGTTGGCCAGCGCCACGCCATAGACCGTGGCAACGAAGGCCACCGCGATGCCGCTGCCGAGCAGGGCCGGCTCGCCGAGGTTGTCCATCACCCGCATCAAGCCCAGCACGGCGCCCAGGATGCCGATGGTCGGCGCATAGCCGCCGGCAGCCTCCCAGACCCGGATCGACTGGCGCTCCCAGCGCTCGTAGCTGTCGATGTCGGTTTCGAGGATCGAGCGCAGGGTCTCGGCATCGACGTTGTCGACCAGCATGCGCATGCCCTTGGTGATGAAGGGGTCGCGCTGGTCGGTCAGGTAGCGCTCGAGTTGCAGGAAGCCGTCGGCGCGGGCGGTCTTGCTCCAGCCCTGGATCGAGGCGATCAGGGCCTCGTAGAAGGGGGGTTGCGGCGCAAAGGCCTTGCCCGCCAGTCGCAGGCCGCGCCACAGCGTACCCATGCCGTTTTGCAGCAGCACGGCGCCCAGCGTACCGCCCAGCACGATCACCATCGCCGCCGGCTGGACCAGGGCGGCGAGCTTGCCGCCCTCGACCCATTGGCCACCCGCAATCGCCGCCAATGCCAGCACCAAGCCGGCTAAACTGCCCCAGTCCATTCTTGCTTCCTCAGGTGGTTGCGCAGACGTGCCACCGCCTGGCTATGTAATTGCGACACGCGCGACTCGGTGACACCGAGCACGGCGCCGATTTCCTTCAAGTTGAGTTCCTGCTCATAGTACAGCCCCATCAGCAGCTTCTCGCGCTCGGGCAGGGCATCGATGGCCTCGATCAGTGCGGCGCGAAAACCCTCTTGCAGCAACTCCTGCAACGGGTCATGCGAGCTGTCCTGGCAATGCCGGTCCAGGAAATGGTCGCTGCTGTCGTCGCTTGCCGACTTGAAGTCGTCGAAATAGATCAGCTGGTGGCCGGCGCCGTCGCTGAGCTTTTGCTGGTAGTCGGCCAGCGTCAGATCGAGCCGGGCCGCGATCTCGGCTTCGCTCGGCGCCCGCAGCAGTTCCTGTTGCAGCGCGTTCATGGCGCCCTCGATCTGGCGCATGTTCTGGCGCACGCTGCGCGGCAGCCAGTCCTGGCTGCGCAGCTCGTCGAGCATGGCGCCGCGGATACGCTGCACCGCATAGGTCTCGAACTGGGCGGTCTGGGTCACCTCGTAGCGGCTCATGGCGTCGAGCAGGCCGATCGTGCCGGCCTGGATCAGGTCGTCGACCTCGACGTTGGCCGGCAGCCTGGCCTTGAGCTGGTAGGCCAGCTTCTTGACCAGCGGGATATGCTGCTCGATCACCCGGTCCTTGGGGGCCCGACCCTTGGCGTCGTACATGGTTCAGCGCTCCAGCAAAGAGGCCGCCGTCTGTTGTGACTGGCCGACGTTGAGCAGCCGCGCCGCCGCCTCGCGCAAGGCTATCGAGGCGCCGGCCATCGGAAAGGCCTCGACCACCGGTCGTCCCAGCTGCAGCGCGCGCGCCAGATGCTCGTCTTGCGGCAGGTGGCCCAGGAAACGCACCGGCACCGCCAGGTAGTGGTTGGCCGCCTGCGCGATGTTCTGCTGGATCTTCTCGGCTTGCGCCAGCGTCGCGCCCACCACCATCAGCAGGAACGGGCGCCGTCCGAGCTGTCCATGCAGGGCCTTGATCTGGGCGTAGGCATGCTTGATCGAGTCCGCCGTGCTGGCGGTCAGCACCACCATTTCGCCCTGTGCCAGCTCGGGCAGCACAAAGGGGTTGTCGCGCTGCAAGTCGGTGTCGACCAGACAGAACTGACCGGCCGGGCTCAGCGTCTGCAGCTGTTGCGACAGCTTGGCCGCATCGTCGGGCTGGCCCAGCAGCTCACTGAGCGGGCGGTTGGCCAGGCGGGCGATCCGCACGCCCGGACCATGCGGTTGCACCGCCTGTTGCGCATCGCCCTGGCGGCAGGCCAGCTGCCACAGCGAAGGCGTGGGCAGCTGGGCCGCGCAGGAGGCGATGCCGTCGGCGTTCAGGCTGGCATCGAGCAGCTGCACCTCGTTGCCCGCGCGCACCAGTGCGGCCGCCAGATTGAGCAGTACCAGGTTCTTCTGCGCTGGTTCGAGCGCCGTCAGCACGCTCACATAGCGCGACTTCCTGGCGCCGAGGATGCGGCGCAGGCCGGCGGCCTGGTCATTGGACAGGTCAAGCAATTTTTATCCCTTGCACACTGGTGTCGAGGCGCACGGCATCGGTGCTCATCAGCACCGGCAGCTCGCTGTCCTCGTAATGCTTGCTGCTCTGGCTGCTGCGCAACTCGAACACGCGCTCGACCAGCGGGCGCGCCTGCGCGAGCTGCAGGTCCTCGGGCACGCGCTGTCCGGTGCCCAGGTAGAACAGCCGCAGCTTCTGCCGGATCACCACGTCGAGCGCATTGCTGATCGTGACCGCCTCGTCAAGCTTTGTCAGTATGACACCTTCCAGCCCTGATCCGCGGTAGGCATGGACCACCTCGTTCAAGGTCTCGATCGTGCTGGTGGTGTTGAGGCAGAGCAGACGCTTGACCGGCACCTGGGTGCCGGCGAGCATGGCGATCTGCTCGGCCACCATCTGGTCGCGCTGGCTCATGCCGACGGTGTCGATCAGCACCGTGTGCTTGGTCGCCAGCTCTTCGAGCGCGAGTCGCAGGTCGACCTCGTCCTTGACCGAGTGCACCATCACGCCCATGATCTTGCCGTAGATGCGCAGCTGCTCGTGCGCGCCGATCCGGTAGCCGTCGGTCGTGATCAGGGCCAGCTTGCCGGGACCGTGGCGCATCACGTAGCGCGCCGCGAGCTTGGCGGTCGTCGTCGTCTTGCCGACCCCGGTCGGTCCGATCAGCGCATAGACACCGCCCTCGTCGAGGAAGCTGTCCTCGTCCTGCAGCACATTGATGTTGCGCGTCAGGATGCCCTTGGACCATTCGATCGCCTGTTCGAGGTCACCCTCGCCCGGGGCATTCTCGGTCAGGTAGCGCGTCAGGCTCGGGCTCAGGCCCAGGCTCAGCAGATGCTTGAGCATCGCCGACTTGAGCGGGTTCTTCGGCTGCTGCTGGCCCGACCAGGCCAGCTCGTTCATCTGCTTGGCCAGCGCCTCGCGCATGGCCCGGATCTCCTCCATCACCACGCTCATGCCCGGTCCCGGGTCGGCTGCCGGCACCGGGGCTGGCGCCGGCGCTGCCAGTGCCGGGTCTGCATCGTCATCCCGGTACTGCTCGATGACCGTGGCGTAGTCCCGTTCGCTGCAGGCCAGGATCTCGATGCCGGCCTCCGCGCTGCGGTTGGCCAGGATCATGGCCTCGGGGCCCAGGGCTTCACGCACCAGGCCCAGTGCCTCGCGTGCGCTACTGGCAATAAAACGGTGAACCTTCATGTTCAGGCTCCAACGAGGTGAGTGACTTTAATGGTCCGGCTGTCCGGCAGCTCGGCGTGCGACAGCACCTTGAGCTGCGGCAGGGTGCGGCGCAGGAAGCGTGCCAGCATGGCGCGCAGCGGCGCCGGCACCAGCAGCACCGGGGTGTAGCCCATCTGCTCCTGCAGCTGGCTGGCCTGCACGGTCTGGTTGACCAGCGTCTCGGCCAGTCCGGGCTCGATCCCGCCGCCCTCGGCGCCGCCGGTCTGCAGCGCCTGCAGCAGCAGCCGCTCGAGCCGGTGGTCCAGCGTCATGACCGGCAGCTCCTGCTGGCCCGGCACGATCTCTTGCACGATGGCCCGGCCCAGCGCGACCCGCACCGCGGCAGTCAGGCTGTAGGCATCCAGGCTCATGGCGGCTTGCTCGATCAGGGTCTCGACGATGGTCTGCATGTCGCGGATATGCACGCCCTCGGCCAGCAGGTTCTGCAGCACCTTCTGCAGCGTCGACAGCGGCAGCAGCTTGGGTACCAGGTCCTCGAGCAGCTTGGGGCTTTCCTTGCCGAGGTGGTCGATCAGCGCCTGCAGCTCCTGGCGACCCAGCAATTCCGCCGCGTGCTGCGCCAGCAGGTGGTTCAGGTGGGTGGCCACCACGGTGCCGGCATCGACCACCGTGTAGCCCATCGACTGGGCCTGGTCGCGCATGTTCGCATCGATCCAGACTGCCGGCAAGCCAAATGCCGGATCGGTGACCGGCTGGCCCGGCAGCGGCCCCGAGACCATGCCGGGGTTGATCGCCATGAACTGGCCCGGATGCGACTCGCCGCTGCCGATTTCCACCCCCTTGAGCGTGATGCGGTAGCCCGACGGCGGCAGCTCGAGGTTGTCGCGGATATGCACCGGCGGCGGCAGGAAGCCGACTTCCTGCGCGAACTTCTTGCGGATGCCCTTGATGCGACGCAGCAGTTCGCCGTCCTGGCTGCTGTTGACCAGGCTGATCAGCCGGTAGCCGACCTCCAGGCCCAGGGCCTGGATCGGGCTGACGTCCTGCCAGCTGGCTTCTTCCGTCTCGGGTGCCGGCAGCGGGGCTGGTGCCGGCTCCTCGGCCTTGCGCTCGCGTGCGAGCAGCTGCGGCACGTAATAGGCGCAGCCGCCGATCAGCAGCGCCAGCAGGCCGAAGGCCAGATGCGGCATGCCCGGAATCAGGCCCATGCTGCCGATGATGGCGGCCGTGATGTAGAGCACCTGCGGCTTCATGAACAGCTGGTTGATCATCTGCGAGCCGACATCCTGGTCGTTGGCCACGCGCGAGACCACGGCACCGGCGGCCACCGAGATGATCAGCGACGGGATCTGCGCCACCAGGCCGTCACCGATCGCCAGCAGCGTGTAGGTCTCGACGGCGCGGTCGAACGGCAGATCGTGCTGCAGCATGCCGACCAGCAGGCCGCCGATCATGTTGACCACGGTGACCACGATGCCGGCAACCGCGTCGCCGCGCACGTATTTGCTCGCACCGTCCATCGCGCCGTAGAACTCGGCTTCCTGCGACACCTCGGTGCGGCGCTTGCGCGCCTCGGCCTCGCCGATCAGGCCGGCGTTGAGGTCGGCATCGATCGCCATCTGCTTGCCTGGCATCGCGTCGAGCGCAAAGCGTGCGCCGACCTCGGCGATCCGTCCGGCGCCCTTGGTCACGACCACGAAGTTGATCACGGTCAGGATCACGAACACCACCACGCCGATCAGGTAGTTGCCACCGATCAGGAAATGGCCGAAGGCCTCGATCACCTTGCCCGCCGCGTCCGGTCCGGTATGGCCGTTGGTCAGCACGACCCGGGTCGAGGCCACGTTGAGCGACAGCCGCAGCATGGTCGTGATCAGCAGCACGGCCGGAAAGGCCATGAAATCGAGCGGTCGCACCGTGTAGAGCGCCGTCAGCAGCACCATGATCGACAGCGCGATGTTGAAGCTGAAGAAGATGTCGAGGATGAAGGACGACACCGGCAGGATCATCAGCGCCAGCATCATCACCACCAGCATCGGGGCGGCCAGCGCCTTGCCGTTCATGCGGCCCAGAATCAGTTTCCAGTTCATGCCCGGCCTCCGGTCTCATTGTCTGCGCTCTCGAGCGGATCGAAGCCGGCCGGCAGCGCCACCGGCTCCGGGCGTATCGGCGCGAAACCGCCCTGGCTGCGGTAGGTCCGCAGCTGGAACACATAGGCCAGTATCTGTGCCACGGCGGTGTAGAGCGGCGCCGGGATCTCCTGGTCGAGTTCGGTATGGCGGTACAGCGCGCGCGCCAGCGGCGGCGCCTCGATGATCGTGACCCCGTTGGCGGCCCCCAGCTCGCGGATGCGGGCCGCGACCTCGTCGACGCCCTTGGCCACCACCTTGGGCGCGTGGTTGCCCTGTTCCGGATATTGCAGCGCGACCGCGTAGTGGGTCGGGTTGGTCACGATCACGTCGGCCGTCGGTACCTGCGCCATCATGCGTCGACGCGCGATGGCGCGCTGCTGGGCGCGGATCTTGGCCTTGATCTCGGGGTTGCCATCGGACTCCTTGGCTTCGTCGCGCAGTTGCTGGCGCGTCATCATGAGCTTACGCGTGTAGCTCCACATTTGGTAGGGGCCGTCGATCAGCGCGATCACGGCCAACGCCGCGACCAGCCCGATGAAGCAGGCCAGCAGCAGCCGGACATGTTCGGCCGTGCTCTCGCGCGGCGACTGGCTCGCGAGCGCGAGCAGGGCGTCGAGCTGCTGGCTGATCACGAACCAGGCCACGCTGCCGACCAGCAGGGTCTTGGCGATCGCCTTCAGCAGCTCGCTGAGCGAGCGCATCGACACCATGTTGGCCAGGCCCTTGAGCGGGTTGAGCTTGCTGAACTTGGGCACCAGTGCCTGGGTATGGAACAGCCAGCCGCCGATCAAGGCCGGCGAGGCCAGCGCCGCCAGCAGCAGCAGGCCCGCCATGGGCAGGAAGGCCAGCAGCAGGTCGAACAGTTGCTGGCCCCAGTCCACGCCCAGCCGTTGCGGGTCGAACAGCTGCTCGCGCTTGAACTGCAGCCCCATCAGCAACATGTGCTTGAGCTGGCGCACCATGGCCTCGCCACTGATCCAGAAGCCAAGCGCCGCCGCTGCCAGCACCGTGAAGGTGCCGATCTCGCGTGACCTCGGCACATCACCCTGCTCGCGTGCTTTTTCTAGCTGTCGGGGTGAGGCGGGTTCTGTCTTTTCGAGGTCGCTGTCTTCTGCCAAGTGGGGGCTCCGGGGATTGAAGATTATCGCCGCCAGCAAGCAGCGCTCAGATCCGGAGCAGTACGGCTAATGAGTGTCTGCTTGCCGCTTTGGCCGCTCTCGAGCCCCCTGGCTGAACTTTCAGGCGATCTTGAAGACGCGCACGACTTCTTCGAGCTGCACCGCCTGTTGCCTGAGGCTGTCGGCGGCGGCAGCGCTTTCCTCCACCAGCGCGGCGTTGCGCTGCGTCATGTTGTCGATGCTCGAGATCGACTGGCTGATGTCGGACACGCTGCCCGACTGCTCGAGACTGGCGCGCGAGATGCTCTCGATCAGCTGCGACAGCGAGCGCACCTGCGCGACAATGCTGTTCACGCTGGTGCCGGCCTGTGCCACCAGCTCGGTGCCGACCCTGACGCGCTCGCCGCTTTCGGCGATCAGCGACTTGATTTCCCTGGCCGCAGAGGCGCTGCGCTGGGCGAGCTGGCGCACCTCGGTCGCGACCACGGCAAAGCCGCGGCCCTGCTCGCCAGCGCGCGCGGCCTCGACCGCGGCATTGAGCGCCAGGATATTGGTCTGGAAGGCGATGCCGTCGATCACGCCGGTGATGTCCGTGATCAGGCGGCTGCTCTGGCTGATCTGCTCCATGGTCGAAACGACCTGGGCCACCACCTCGCCGCCATGGCTGGCGGCCTGGCTGGTCTGCTGGGCCAGTTCGCTGGCCTGGCGTGCGCTCTCCGCATTGCTGTCGACCGCGCTGGTGATCTGGGCCATCGCCGCCGCCGTGCGCTCGAGGTTGATCGACTGCTCCTCGGTGCGTTCGGCCAGCATCGCGCTGCTCTCCGAGATCTCGCGCGAGCCGTTGGCGATCGCTTCGCTGCCATGGCGGACTCGGGACACGATCTGGATCAGGTTGTCATGCATGGTCTTGAGCGCGCTCAGCATCGCACCGGCCTCGTCCCTGCCGCTGCCGACGATCTCGCCCGTCAGGTCGCCGCTGGCCACCTGATCGGCCATGCGCACCGCCTCGGCCAGCGGCCTTGTGATCGAGCGCGTCGCGACCCAGGACAGCCAGATGCCCAGCAGCAAGGAGCCCAGCGTCGTGAGCCCCAGGATGGTGTTGACCAGCTTCATGCTGGTGTTCGAGGCCTGGAATTCCTCTTCGGCCTGCTTGATCTTGAGCTGGATCAGCTGGTCAAGCGGTGCCTGGGCCTTCGGGGCATTCGGGGTAATGATCCGGATATAGAGATCCTGGGCATCGTCATAGCGGTCGCTGGTCATGGCCTGGTTGGCCGGTACCAGCCCTTGCTCGAACAAGACTCGCCGGTGCTGGTCGAACGCCTGCGCCAGCGTCCTGGATTCTGCGTCTTGCGGCAGCGCCATGTAGGCTTTCCAGAGGCCGGTGATCGCAGTCAGGTTGCGATCGAATTCAGCACTCTTGGGCTCGACCGTGAAACGGTCCGGGCTCAGCAGCATTTCCATCACCAGGATGCGGTTGCGCTGGATCAACTGGTTCAGGCTCGCGAGCTGCTGCGCCGGGACGGCTCGCTCCTCGTAGATCACCCGCGTCTTGTCGTTCAGGTGCAGGTTTGACAGTGTGCCGAGCAAGGCCATGCCGCCAATCAGGAGCAGGAGCAAGGCCGAGCTCAGAGCGAGCCGTTGCCCAATTTTCAGATTGCGGCTATATTGGTGAAATGACATGCAATGTGAAAAATGTTAGGTCGATGCCCTAATATTTCCACATTAGTTTGAAATATTCATGAAAAATACTGATCGATGGCACAAAACTGCTGATGCCTGATCGAGTTGCTGGCGTCTGCGCCTGATTGGCGTGGCCTGCAGGCAGCGGCCGTCGTCGGATTCGGCCGAAGGTATTGGAGCTGCTCAGCCCAGGATGGTCCTGAACTGGGGGCGCAAGCCCGTCAAGCCACCCTGTCCGTACAAGGCGGACTCCCCCGGACCGCGCAGCGCCGCGAGGGCTGCCTGGTTGCGCACCGACAGGCGCTGGATCAGCAAGCCGTTGGTGCGGTTGAGCTCCTGCGCGCGCTGGGCGCAATCGAGCAATTGCTGCCACTGCTGCTGTATCGCCGGATCGGTCTGACGCTCGACCCAGCTCGCCATGCTGCTGTCTTGCTCGGGCAGACCGGCCTGGCCGAGCAGGCGGCGCAGCTGCTGGTGCAGCGTGACGAAGCTGGCGATCAGCTGTGACTTGCCATGCGCGGCCTGTGACAAGGCATCGGCATCGTTGTCGAGCAAGGCCGCTTCTTCGCGACTCATGGCCTCGTGCAGCTGGGTTGCGAGGGCAAGCTCCTGCGCCAGGCTTTGCGCGATTGCCGCATCGGTGGCGTTCATGTTCAGGCCGAGCGCGAGTTGCCGCGGATCAGATCCTTGACCGTGCTCAGCAGGCCGTCGGCGACCTTGCTCGAGTCGACCTGGAAGCGGCCATCGGCAATGGCCTCCTTGATCGACTGCACTTTCTTGGCGTCGAAGCTGCCGCCGCCGACTTGACGCTCGAGCTGCTGGAACTGACCCGACATCTGGACCGTTGCCGTCTGGCTGCGCGCGGCCGAACTGGCCTCGAGGGGCTTGGGACTGGCTGGTGCGTTGCCTACACCCAGCCCGGGCATTTTGCCGATCGATGGTTCAATTTTCACGGGGGTATCCTGACATGTGGTGACTGGTGCTGCCTTGCTTTGCCCTGTTTACGGTCATGGTGCCGCAAACTTGAGTGTGTTGGCAAGCGGCTTCACGGTTCCAGTTCGACCCAGCCGCCGGCCTGGGCCTTGCCGCTGACGGTCTGGCCCGACGCCACGCGCACCTGGACTGACTGTCCCACGGCGGCGTTGCCCAGCGCCCGGCCTTCGGAGTCGATCCGGAAGCCCGGGCCCTCGAGCACCAGCTTGACGGTTTGTCCGGCCGTGACGACATGGACGCTGCGCAGCCATTGCTGGCGCAGCGGTGCGCCGGCCGCCACGGCTGCCGTCAGGCTGCGGCCCAGCCATTGCTTCTCGTCGGTCACGGCGCCTGGCGGCAGGTTCTCGGCATAGGTCTGCTCGACCGTCAGGTCCTGCGCTTGCAACAGATGACCGGCCTGCAGCGCTGTCTTGGCCAGATAGTAGCTGCGCGATTCCTGGATCGTGGCGCTCAGGTAGACCGTCCAGGGCTGGGGCTTGTGGCAGCGCACACCGATGCGCAGCTGGCCGCGCAGCGGCTGCTGGCCCGAAGGCAGCAGGACTTCGGGCTTGGGGCAGGCCGGTAGCTGGAGTTGCGGGTCTGGCGGGCTGACCCGCACGCGGCTGGAGGCCGGCAGTTGCGCCTCGACGGCGCTCGCGACCTGCGCGCGCAGCGCGTCGAGATTGTGCCGGGTCGAGGGCTGTGCCTGGGCCGCCAGGCTGACCAGCAGCAGGCAGCCTTGCAGCAGACGGTAGGGTCGCTTCATGGTTGGCACCAAGTGTAGAGGGATTCCCAGGCCGGGTGCGAGGCTCTAACAGCCAAGCTGAACGCGGTTTTGGGCTTTGTTTGTTCGATCGCATGTGTCATAACCTGCGTAAAGTAAGACAATCCCTATCACTGCCCGTGCGTCCTTGCAAGCGGGCGGATTCTGGGTTTGAACGGAGGCCTAGATGGCAGGAAGACTGGACGAAGCACTGGGGTTTCATGAGCAGGCCCTGCGACTGCGGGCGCAGCGCCAGCAGCTGCTGGCGACCAATATCGCCAACGCCGATACCCCCAACTACAAGGCGCAGGATTTCGATTTTGCCCAGGCCATGAAGGCCGCCATGGCGGGTGCTGCCGGCAACGCGCAGCAGCTGCAGCGTACCCATGCCGCCCACCAGGGGCTGGCCTCGGACGGCATGCCGCAGGCCCAGCCGCGTGCGGTCGTGCAGGCCAGCCGCGACGGCAACACGGTCGACCTCGACGTCGAGCGCAGTGCCTTCACCGAAAACGCGCTGCGCTACGAAGCCGGCGTGACCATCCTGTCCTCCAAGCTCAAGGGCTTGTCTTCCGTCATCCAGGGTTGATCGCCATGTCCTTGCTCAATGTTTTCCAGGTCGCCGGCTCGGCCATGACCGCGCAGGCGCAGCGCCTGAACGTCGTGGCCAGCAACCTCGCCAACGCCGAGAGCACCAGCGGCCCCGGTGGTCAGCCCTATCGGGCCAAGCAGCTCGAGTTCATGGCCGCCGCGCTGCCCGGTGGCGCGACCGGAGTCAAGGCCGGCCCGGTGGTCGAGGACCAGACCCCGCCGCGTCTGCTCTACAACCCCTCGCATCCCCAGGCCAATGAGCAGGGCTATGTGGCGATGCCCAATGTCAACGTGGTCGAGGAAATGGTCAACATGCTGTCGGCCTCGCGCTCCTACCAGACCAACGTCGATACCCTCAACGCCGCCAAATCCATGGCGCTCAAGACACTGACCATCGGTCAGTGAGAAAGTCCATCCTATGGCAGTCAACAGCATCAGTTCGAACACTGGGGTCACGGCCCAGACCAGCGCGTCCAGCGCCACCGGCAGCGTCGACGACGCCCAGTCCAATTTCATGAAGCTGCTCGTGGCCCAGATGCAGAATCAGGACCCGATGAACCCGATGGACAATGCGCAGATGACCTCGCAGATGGCCCAGCTCAACATGGTCAGCGGCATCAACCAGCTCAACAGCACGCTGTCCTCGGCGCTGTCGGGCTTCCAGGCGACCCAGGCCATGCAGGCCTCGAGCCTGATCGGGCGCGAGGTGCTGGTGCCGAGCTCGACGCTGCAGCTCAGCGAAGGCCAGGCCAAGATGGGGGCCGATCTCGCGCAGTCGGCCGACAGCCTCAAGCTGACCGTGCTCGATGGCGCCGGCCAGGCGCTGCACAGCATCGATCTCGGACCGCAGTCGGCCGGCTTGGTCCAGCTCGACTGGGACGGCGCCACCGATGCCGGTGCGGCTGCCGCCGACGGCCGCTACAGCTTCAAGCTCGAGGCCTTGCGCAATGGTCAGTCGGTCACGGCCACTGCCCTGTCGGCGGTCCAGGTCGGCGGTGTCTCGCTGAGCAACAACAGCGTACGCCTGAGCCTGCCCGGCATGGGCGATGTGGCCCTGGCCGACGTGCGCCAGGTGCGCTGATCTTCATTCATATTTTTAAGGGGTTACGGTCATGGCCTTTCTGATTGACAACTCAGCCGTCAAGTCCTCCGCCAAGCGGCTCGAGGTCATTGGCAACAACGTCGCCAACGTCAACACCGTGGGTTTCAAGGGCTCGGATTTCGAGGATGCGCTGGCATCCGCGTTGAATACCGAGACCGGCATCAGGTCCACGGGCGGACGCCAGAGCTTCTCGCAAGGCGACATCAGCGCCACCAACAACCCGCTCGACATCGCGATCAGCGGTGCCGGCTTCTTCCGCGTCGAAAGCGGCGACCGGGTGGCCTACACCCGTGGCGGCCAGTTCAACCTCAACAAGGAAGGCGAGATCGTCAACTCGATGGGCGACAAGCTGACCGGCTTCCTGGTCGATCCGGCCAGCGGCCTGATCAAGACCGGCAAGCCCGTGCCGCTGACGATCAGCCAGGCCAACGATGCGCCCAAGCCGACTGCCAAGGCCACGCTCGAGCTGATGCTCGACACCCGCTCCGAAGTGGTTTCCGCAGCTTCCTCCGCCTCGACCGCCGACAAGGCCGCGATCGCGAAGGCGGGTGCCTCGCAGGCGATTGCCGTGGCGGCACAGGCGGCTTCTGACGCCGCGGCCGCCAAGGCGGCGGCCCTCGCGCTCGACCCGAATGCCACGGCGGCCGACAAGACCGCAGCCGACGCCGACGCAGTTACCGCTGCCGCCGACGCTGCAGCTGCCGCGGCGGCGGCAGCGGTTGATGCGCCGGCCGGTGAAGCGGCCCTCAAGACGGTGTCTGACGACGCCTACGCCGCGTTCAAACCGACCGATCCGACCACCTATACCCATTCCACCACCACCACGGTCTATACCGCGCAGGGCAAGGAAGTCGGGGTCCAGACCTTCTACGTCAAGCTCGCCGACAATACCTGGGATGTCTATGCCTGGCAGGGCGGAGCTGACAAGCCCGCCAAGCTCGGCGGCCTGACCTTCGACTCCAAGGGCCAGGTCCAGGCCTCGACGGTCTATGACAGCGCCACCGCCACCAGCACCCCGGCGACCACCAAGGGCGAATTCGGCATCACGATCGACAATACCAAGATGGCGCTCGATCTCGGCAGCGCGACCCAGTACGGCTCCAAGTTCACCGTGCGGGTGAGCCAGGACGGCCGTGGCGTCGGGCAGCTGCTCAACTACAGCGTGGCCGAGGACGGCATCATCACCGCGCGCTACAACAACGGCAATAGCAAGGTGCTCGGCCAGGTGGTGCTGGCCAATTTCCGCAGCATCAACGGCCTGCATGCCGTGGGCAACAACCAGTGGCTCGAAACCTCGGCTTCCGGCTCGGCCGAGATCAACCAGCCCGGCGTCGGCGTGCTGGGCTCGCTGAAGTCGTCCTCGACCGAATCGGCCAACATCGACCTCACGCTCGAGATGATCAAGATGATCTCGGCCCAGCGCAGTTTCCAGGCTGCGGCCGAAATGATGCGCCGCCAGGACGAGACCATGCAGACCGTGGTCAATATCGGTCGCTGAGCGCATTGAACCTTTTGGACTAAGCCATGGACCGTCTGATCTACACCGCCATGACCGGCGCCAAGCAGGTCGCCGAGCAGCAGACCACGGTGGCGCACAACCTCGCCAACGTCGGGACGGGTGGTTTTCGTGCCCAGATCGACGCCTTTCGCGCCATGCCGGTGCCGGGCGGTGAAAAACCCACCCGCGCCCAGGTGCAAAGCAGCACCGTGGCGGCCGACTTCACGCCAGGAGCGATCCAGCAGACCGGTCGCGTGCTCGACCTGGCGCTGCCAGGCGCGGGCTGGTTGTCGGTGCTGGGCACCGATGGCCGCGAAGCCTATACCCGCAGCGGCTCGCTCAAGCTCGGTCCCGACGGTGCGCTGTTGACTCAGTCCGGCCTGCCGGTGCTGGGCGAGGGCGGGCCCTTGAACCTGCCGGCCGATGTCGAACTCCTGATCGGCCGCGATGGCACGATCTCGGCGCTGCAGCCGGGCGTGAGCCCGGCGGTGGCGGAGCAGATCGGCCGCCTCAAGCTCGTCAACCCACCGCAGGCCGGTCTGGCACGCGGCGATGACGGACTGTTCCGGCTGCGCAGTGGCGCCGACGCCGAGGCCGATCCCGCCGTCATGATCGAGTCGGGCGCGCTCGAGGGCAGCAACGTCAGTGTGGTCGACGCGATGGTGCGCATGATCGACCTGGGGCGTCAGTTCGACACCCAGATGAGCCTGCTCAAGCATGCCGATGGCAATGCCAGCAAGGCCGACCAGGTGCTGAGCCTGAATTGACCGCCCGCGATCTCCTCACCAAATAAAAGGAACAAGTCATGCTTCGCTCACTCTGGGTGGCCAAGACGGGTCTGGAAGCGCAACAAGCGCAGATGGACGTCATCACCAACAACATCGCCAACGTCAATACCAACGGTTTCAAGCGTTCGCGCGCGGTGTTCGAGGACCTGCTGTACCAGACCGTGCGTCAACCTGGCGCGCCATCCTCGCAGCAGACCCAGTTTCCCACCGGCCTGCAGTTCGGCACCGGCGTCAAGCCGGTCGCGACCGAGCGGCTGCACACCCAGGGCAACCTGATGCAGACTGGCAACAGCAAGGACATCGCGATCGATGGCAAGGGCTTCTTCCAGGTCCAGATGCCCGACGGCACGGTCGGCTATACCCGTGACGGCTCCTTCCACGTGGACAACCAGGGCCAGCTCGTGACTTCCAGCGGCTACCTGCTGCTGCCCCAGATCACCGTGCCGGCCGACGCCCAGGTCCTGACGGTGTCGCGCAGCGGCCAGGTCAGCGTGACGGTGCAGGGCACTCCGGCGGCGCAGGAGCTCGGCACGCTGCAGCTGGCTTCCTTCATCAACCCGGCCGGTCTCGAGGCCAGGGGCGAGAACCTGTATTACGAGACTGGTGCTTCGGGCGCGCCGATCGTCAACGACCCCGGCACCAACGGCCTGGGCCAGCTGTCGCAGGGTTTTGTCGAGGCGGCCAACGTCAACGTGGTCGAGGAGATGGTCAACATGGTGCAGGCCCAGCGCGCCTATGAACTCAACAGCAAGGCCGTCACCGCGTCCGACCAGATGCTGCAGAAAATTGCCCAGCTTTGATCCGGTGATGTCCATGTTCAAGCCTTTGACCGCTCTCCTCTGCCTGGCTCTGGCCGGCTGCAGCGCGGTGCAGCCCAGCTCCATCGTGCCCAACCCGACCAGTGCGCGCGCCCAGCCGGCCGCGTTGACCAGTCCCAGCCCGGGTGCGATCTTCCAGGCCCAGGCCTATCGCCCGCTGTTCGAGGATCGGCGTGCCCGCGCGGTCGGCGATGTGCTGACCATCGTCATCAACGAAAAGGCCCAGGCCGACAAGCGCGCCTCGGCTTCGGCCACCAATTCCGCCAGCGTCAACAGCCAGGCCGGCAAGCTGTCGCTGTTGCCAGCCACCGTGTCGGACTGGCTGGGTCTGCAGGCCGGCGGCAGCAATACCTCCAGCAACAAGGAGGCGGGTGCGGCCGGTTCTAACTTCCTCGGCACCCTGGCTGTCAGCGTGATCGAGGTGCTGCCCAACGGCAACCTGCTCGTCGGCGGAGAAAAGCAGATCGGCCTCGACAAGGGGTCCGAGTTCATCCGCTTTTCCGGCGTCGTGGCGCCGGCTTCGATCAGCGCCGGCAACACGGTCCCGTCGACCCAGGTCGCCGATGCGCGGCTCGAGTACCGGACCAATAGCCAGATCGACAAGTCCCAGCTCGCCAGCATGCTCAACCGCCTGTTCTACAGCATCCTGCCGCTTTGATGTCACTGCCTACCTTGTCCTCGCTGCCCGGTCTGCGCCGCGGCCTGTTCGTCCTGTGCCTGCTGCTGGCAGGCCCGACCCAGGCCGAGCGCATCAAGGACCTCGCGACCCTGCAGGGCGTGCGCTACAACCCGCTGCTGGGCTATGGCCTGGTCGTCGGCCTCGACGGCACCGGCGATCAGTCGCCGTTCACGGTCCAGGCGGTGGTCAACATGCTGCAGCAGATGGGAATGACCCTGCCGCCGGGTGTCAACTTGCAGGCCAAGAACGTCGCCGGCGTGATGGTCACCACCAGCCTGCCGGCCTTCGTCCAGACTGGCCAGTCGCTCGATGTGACCGTTTCCTCGATGGGCAGCGCCAAGAGCCTGCGCGGCGGCACCCTGCTGATGACACCGCTCAAGGGCGCCGATGGCCAGGTCTATGCCCTGGCGCAGGGCAATGTGCTGGTCAGCGGTGCCGGTGCCGCGGCGGCTGGCGCCAAGGCGCAGGTCAATCACCTCAACGTCGGACGCATCAGCGGCGGCGCCACCGTCGAGCGCAGCGTGCCGACCGAACTGGGGCAGGGCGACACCGTGACGCTGGAGCTCAAGGACAGCGACTTCGGCACCGCCAGCCGGGTGGTCGAGGCGCTGAACCGGCGTTTCGGTCCGGCCACCGCCACGGCGCAGAACGGGCGCGTGATCCAGGTGCAGGCGCCGCAGCAGCAGGACCAGCGCGTGGCCTTCCTGGGCGCGCTCGAGGCGCTCGAGGTCACGCCGACCCAGCAAGCGCCCAAGGTGGTGCTCAATGGCCGCACCGGTTCGATCGTGATGAACCAGGCCGTCACGCTCGAGGCCTGCGCGGTGGCGCACGGCAACCTCTCGATCGTGATCGGCAGCAGCGCCGAGGTCAGCCAGCCCGCTCCGCTGTCGCAGGGCCAGACGGTGGTGACAACCCGCACCAATATCGAGATCAAGCAGGAGCCCGGCCAGCTCATGCTGCTGCCGCGCGCCGTGCTGCTGGCCGATGTGGTCAAGGCACTCAACGCGATCGGTGCCACGCCGCAGGACCTGTTGGCCATCCTGCAGGCGATGAAGGCCGCCGGCGCCTTGCGGGCCGAACTTGAAGTGATCTGAGTCCCATCATGAGCCTGAAGCCACTGAACGATCCCAACAGCCTGGCGCTTGACGTGCAGGGCTTGAACTCGCTGCGCCAGTCCGCCAAGCAGAACTCGCCGGAGGCGCTCAAGGCTTCGGCCCAGCAGTTCGAGGGCCTGTTCATCAACATGATGCTCAAGAGCATGCGCCAGGCCACGGCGGCTGCGGGCCAGGAGCAGAGCCAGGACAGTCAGCTCTACACCTCGATGCTGGACCAGCAGCTGAGCCAGACCATGGCACAGCGCGGCATCGGCCTGGCCGACATGATGTTGCGCCAGATGCAGCGCCAGCCGGGCGCGCTGTCCGGCGCCAATGCCGCTGGCGCCAATCCTGCTGGCGGCGCTGCCGCCGTGCCAGGCCAGCAGCCCGGCGTCGGCAGTCCGAGCGCCAGTACCGGTACAACTGTCGATGCCAATGCCTCGGCGGTCGGCGCTGCGGCCGCCGCCAAGCGTCCGCTCCGGTCGGCCAGTGCGCCGGCTTCCGGCGTGGTCGCGCGGGTGCAGAGTTTTCTCCAGGGCGTGGGCCAGCATGCCGAGCAGGCCTCGCAGCGCACCGGCCTGCCGTCCTCTTTCATTGTCGGTCAGGCCGCACTCGAAAGCGGTTGGGGCCGGCGCCAGATCAAGATGTCAGACGGCTCGACCAGCCACAACCTGTTCGGCATCAAGGCCGGCCCCAGTTGGAAGGGCAAGGTGGCCGAGGTCGTCACGACCGAGTATGTCGGTGGCGTCGCACAGCGCAAGGTGGCGAAATTCCGTGCCTACGATTCCTACGCCGAGGCCTTCAACGACTACGCCTCGATGCTGCTCAAGAATCCCCGCTACCAGTCGGTGCTGGCCTCGGGGCAGACCGTGGCCGGCTTTGCCCAGGGCATGCAGAAGGCCGGTTACGCCACCGATCCGGCCTATGCCGACAAGCTGGCCCGGGTGATCCGGCGCACGATGTCGACCTGATTGCCGCTGGCGGCTCATGTTTGGCCGTTTCCTGCCGTTACAGCAGTAGGGCGTCCCTGAAAGCATCATCATGGCCAATATCTTCTCCATCGGACAAAGCGCGCTGACTGTGGCGCAGGCAGGCGTCAACACGGCCGCTCACAACATCGCGAATGCCGCCACGCCCGGCTACAACCGCCAGACCGTGGTCCAGGTGGCGGGCCAGGCTGGTGCCCAGGCCGCGGCCACTGTGGGCATGGGCGCGCAGGTGGCTGAGGTCAAGCGCAACTACAGCAGCTTTCTCGGCACTCAGCTGTTGTCGACCCAGTCGCAACAGAGCCAGCTCGAAGTCCAGTACGGCCAGATCCAGCAGATCGACAACATGATGGCCGACAGTTCGGTCGGCGTGGCGCCGGCGCTGCAGGACTTCTTCAATACCCTGCAGAATGTCTCGACCGCACCGGCCGATGCCACGCTGCGCCAGAGCGTGCTGTTCAGTGCCGAGTCGGTGACGACGCGCTTCAAGGACATGAGCAACCAGCTCGACGAGATCGGCCAGGGCGTCAACAGCCAGATCGAATCGAGCGTGCAGGATCTCAACTCCGCCGCGCAGCATCTGGTAGGCCTGAACCAGGCGATTGTCAATGCCAAGGGCATGCCTGGCAGCCAATCCAATGACCTGCTCGATCAGCGCGACCAGGTGCTGCGCGACCTCAGCAAGGTGGTCAAGATTTCCGTCAATGAGCAAGACGACCAGGTCAACGTTTTCATTGGCAATGGCCAGCCCCTGGTGACGGGCTCCACGGCTCATCAGTTCAAGACCCAGCCGTCGAAAACCGACAGTGGCCGCCTCGAGGTGGTGCAGGATTTCGGCAACCAGGCTGGGGCTCCCCTGTCGAGTCAGCAGCCGGTGGGCGGGGCGCTCGGCGGCCTGCTCGCCTTTCGTGACCAGACGCTGGCGCCAGCGCAGAACGCGCTGGGCCTGGTGGCGATCGGGCTGGCCAGCGGCATCAATGCCCAGCAGGTCAAGGGCTATGACCAGACCGGCGTCGCCGGCAAGCCGCTGTTCGATCTGCCCCCCGTCGGTGTCGCCGCGTCCAGCAGCAACCAGGGCGTGGCCAGCCTGGGGGCCGAGCTCGGCGATATCTCCAAGCTGACGGCCAGCGACTTCACTTTCCGCCTTGCGGGCGACCAGTATCAGCTGCTGCGCAGCCCGGACCAGCAGATCGTTGCGAGCTCGGCCAATGCCGATGAGGTGTTGGCGGCCAGCGCCGAGCAGGGCTTCACGCTTGAGCTCAGCGGCGAACTCAAGGCCGGTGACAGCTTCCTGATCCGGCCCACGGCCCACGCGGCCCGCGGCATCGGTGTGGCGCTGCAGAATGGGCGCGACCTCGCCCTGGCCTCGGCCGAGACGGCAGCGGCCGGCGACAGCGACAACCTGCGCCAGATGATCGGGCAGCAAAACGCCAAGACGCTCAACGGCGGCACCAGCAGCATCCAGTCGGCCTATGGTCAGCTGGTCGGGCGCATCGGCAGCCAGACGCGCGAGTTGCAGCTCACCAGCCAGTCGGCCAGCCAGATCAATGCCCAGACTGAAACCGCCCTGCAGAACGCCTCGGGCGTCAACCTAGACGAGGAGGCCACTGACCTGATGCGCTATCAGCAGGCCTATCAGGCCGCAGGCAAGGTCATGCAGATGGCTCAGCAATTGTTCAGCACCGTACTTGACATGGGCCGCTGAGCCCGGAAGGAACACCCGCGATGCGTATCAGCACCCAGAACTTCTACAGCGGCAGTGGCGCCCGCCTGTCCGACCTGCAAGCCAAGGTCGGCCAGACGATGCAGCAGATTGCCTCGGGCAGCAAGCTGCTGACTCCGTCACAGGACCCCGCTGCCGCCGTGCGCGCGCTCGACGTCACGCAGTCGATGGCGGTGCGCGAGCAGTTCGGCAAGAACCGCGAGAGCCTGCGCAGCAATATGGGCCTGGCCGACATCACGCTGACCAGCATGCAGGACAATCTGGCGGGCATCAACGAGCAGGTCATTCTGGCCAACAACAGCACGCGCACCAGCGAGGATCTGGCCAGCATCGCGATTGTGCTCAAGGGCCAGCAAGAGCAGATGCTCGGTCTGGCCAACAGCACCGACAGCAGCGGCAACTATCTGTTCGCCGGCCAGAAATCGACGACCCAGCCTTTCCAGCGTGATGACAGCGGTGTCAGCTATCTCGGTGATGACCAGCCGCAGCTGGTGCAGGTCGAGACCGGGCGCGAGATGGCGATTCGCGAGGGGGGCCGATCGCTGTTTCCCAAGGACAGCAATGACAAGGACCTGTTCGCGCTGCTGGGCCAGACCATTGCCCAGTTGGAGGATGGCAGCCTGAGCCCGGCCCAGCGTGCGGATTCGCTCAAGACACTGAGCCAGTCGATCGAGTCGACCCAGGTCGCGCTCAGCAGTCGCCAGACCGCCATCGGTGTTCATCTGGGCGAACTCGACCGGCTCGATGACCTCAGCGGCGCGCGCTTGCTGCAGAGCACGCAGGAGCTGAATGCACTGCAGGACCTCGACTACAACAAGACCCTGTCCGACTTGTCGCGCCAGCAGCTCTCGCTGCAGGCGGCGCAGAAATCCTTCCAGATGGTCAGCAGCCTGAGCCTGTTCAATTACCTAGGCTGATGTTGGTTATCCTATCCTACTAGGATGTCATGATTTTCTGTTGTAACCCGATACCCCTCAATGAACCAGCTGTCTGATCGCGCCCCCACCCTTGGTCACCGAGAGCTGCTGGGGGACCAGGTGCTCTTGATCGCGATTGCCCTGAGCGCCCTGGGCGCGATCGTGCTGGGCTTTCAATTCGTCGAGGCGACCACCGCCTTCATCGGGGTCGCCCTGCTGGTCGGCGTGGCGGGACTGGCCTTCGCGCTGGCGCGCGGCACCCTGACTTCACGCCTGCTCCTGACCGCCTGCCTGGTGGGCCTGGTGATCCTGCATATCCAGCTCTCGCGCGGCACCACCGAATACCACTTCGGCGTCTTCGCCTCGCTGGCGCTGGTGATGGTCTACCTCGACTGGCGCCCGATCCTGCTGGCGGCCGGCCTGTTCGCACTGCACCACATCCTGTTTGACCGCCTGATGGCAGCGGGTCTGGGCTTTTATTGCCTGAACGAACCCGATTTCGGCCGCATCCTGCTGCATGCCTTCTATGTGATCGTCCAGACGGCGCTCGAGCTGATGCTGGTGCGCGGCATGGCGCAGGCGGCCAGCGAGGGCCTGGAGCTGCAACAGATGGTCCATCGCATCAACCAGGTCGATGGCATCTCGCTGCAACTCAACGATCTGCAGGCCAAGACGGCCCTGGGCCAGGCCTTGGAACAGGCGCTGCAGCGCATGCAGGGCGCTGTCAGCACCGTCAACCAGGTGGCCGCCAGCATGCGTATTGCCAGCGCCGAGATTGCCAGTGGCGACCGCGACCTCAGCGTGCGCTCCGAGAGCGCTGCCAGCAGCATCGAGCAGACCGCTGCCAGCATGGAGGAGCTGACCAGTTCGGTGCGCCAGACCGCCGACGCCACCCGCGAGGCCATGACCATGGCAGTGGAAAACGCCGAGGTCGCGCAGCGTGGCGGCGAGGTCGTCGGCCAGGTCGTCAGCACGATGAACGAGATCAACCAGAGCAGCCAGAAGATTGGCGACATCATCGGCGTGATCGACGGCATCGCGTTCCAGACCAATATCCTGGCGCTCAACGCCGCAGTCGAGGCCGCGCGCGCGGGCGAGCAGGGCCGCGGCTTTGCCGTGGTGGCGACCGAGGTGCGCAGTCTGGCCCAGCGCAGCGCGCTGGCGGCCAAGGAAATCAAGGACCTGATCGGCGCCAGCGTCGACAAGGTCGAGCAGGGGGCTCGACTGGTGCAGTCCGCCGGCAGCACCATCGCCGACGTGGTCAGCCATTCCCGCCGCGTCAGCACCCTGATGAGCGACATCAACCGCCTGTCGTCCGAGCAGTCGGAAGGCATCGGCCAGGTCAACCAGGCGATTTCGCAGATTGACGAGATGACGCAGCGCAATGCCGCGATGGTCGAGCAGTCGATGGCCGCTGCCGAGAGCCTGCAGGATCAGGCGGTGCAGCTGGTCGAGGCGGTCAAGGTGTTCAAGTCGGCCTGAAGCCTGCGCGTCGGAGTCCCGGCCCAGGCCGGGATCAAAACCGGCTTCAAGCCGGACTGAGCGCCAGCGTGACCTGGCGCACCATGGCCAGGCCCTCGCGCAGGGCTTCGAGCATAGGCTGACTCCAGTAGGGCAGGCTCAGCATGATCATCACGAAGCCCACGGTCATCGTGACCGGAAAGCCGATGCCGAACAGGTTGAGCTGCGGTGCGGCCCGGGTCAGCACGCCCAGCGCCATGTTCGTGATCAGCAGCGCCGTCAGTGCCGGCATGGCCAGCTGCAGCCCGAGGCCGAAGATCCGGGCGCCCCAGTAGGCGATCTGCTGCAGGCCGCCGCGCTGCACCGGTTCGGTCGTGATAGGCAGCAGGGTGAAGCTCTCGACCAGGGCTTCGATCAGCAGCAGATGCAGGTCGCTGCCCAGGAACAGCAGCAGCAGCAGCAGCGACAGGAACTGGCTGATCACCGATGAGCGGCCCTGCGAGCCCGGATCGAAGAAGGTCGCGAAGCCCAGCCCCATCGTCATGCCGATCATTTCGCCGGCCAGCTCCACGCCGGTGAAGATGATGCGCAGCACGAAGCCGATCGCCAGCCCGATCAGCATCTGCTGGGCCAGGATCAGCAGGCCGGCCCAGGACAGCGGGTCCTGTTCGGGAAACGGCGGCAGCGCGGGTGCGACCAGCATCGCCAGCAGCAGGCCCAGACCCAGCTTGACGCGGGTCGGTATGCTTCTGTGGCTCAGCAGCGGCGCGCTGGCGATCACCCCGAGGATGCGGGTCAGCGGCCAGAGAAAGGCGCTGACCCAGCCAAACAGCTGGGTGCTCGTGAATTCGACCATGGCTTAGCCAGCTAGGCTGGGCAGGCTGGTCAGCATCAACCTCAGGTAGTCGGTCAGCACGCCCAGCATCCAGGGGCCCGCGAGCACCAGCGTGGCAAAGATGCCCAGCAGCTTGGGGATGAAGGACAGCGTGGCCTCGTTGATCTGCGTCGCGGCCTGGAAGATGCTGACGATCAGGCCGACCACCAGCGCGACCAGCAGCAGCGGGGCGGCGACCATGACGGTCACCTCGATGGCCTGGCGGCCCAGCGTCATGATGTTTTCGGGTGTCATCGGGTCTCCTTCAGGCGAAGCTCTCGGCCAGTGAACCCAGCAGCAGCTGCCAGCCGTCGACCAGCACAAACAGCATCAGCTTGAACGGCAGCGAGACGATCGAGGGCGAGACCATCATCATGCCCATCGACATCAGCACGCTCGCGACCACCATGTCGATGATCAGGAACGGCAGGAAGACCGCAAAGCCGATCTGGAACGCGGTCTTGAGCTCGCTCGTGACGAAGGCCGGCACCAGCACGCGCAGCTGGACTTCGCCCGCGTCCTGCGGCGCCGGCTGGCCGGACAGTTTGATGAACAAGGCCAGGTCGGCCTGGCGGGTCTGCTTGAGCATGAAGCCCTTGAGCGGTTCGGCCGCCTGCTCGAGTGCCTGGCTGACCGAGATCTTGTTCTCGGCCAGCGGCTGGTAGGCCTCGACATAGACGCGGTCGAGCACCGGGCTCATGACGAACAGGCTCAGGAACAGCGCCAGCCCCACCAGCACCTGGTTCGGCGGTGTCGACTGGGTACCCAGCGCCATGCGCAGCAGCGACAGCACGATGATGATGCGCGTGAAGCAGGTCATCATCAGCACCACCGCCGGCAGGAAGGTCAGCGAGGTCAGCAGCAGCAGGATCTGCAGGTTCAGGCTGTAGCTCTGGCCGCCATTGGCCGAGCGTGCCAGCTCGAGCCCCGGCAAGGCCTGGGCCTGGGCGGCCAGCGGCAGACAGGCCAGCGACAGCAGCAGCCCCGCCAGCCGGACCCGGCGCCCCAGCTGGCACCATTGGGGTTCAGCGCTGCTCATGGTGTCGGTTCAGGTAGGTGTTGAGCCAGTTGTTGGCGGCGCTGCGCGAGTCGGCGGATGGGGCCGGCAGGTTCGTCGGCGGCCCCGGCAGTTGCAGCAGGGTATTGACCTGGCCCGGCGCCACGCCGACCAGCAGCCACTGGCCGCCGACCTCGAGCAGCACCACCCGTTCGCGCGCGCCCAGCGCGGCGCTGGCGTGCAGCTGGATCAGCGCGCCCTGGCCCGCGCGCGGCTGGTACAGGCGCTGCAGCAGCCAGGCGGCCGCCGCGATCAGGCCCAGCACCAGGCCGAGCGCCAGCGTGATTTGCAGCAGACTCGACATCATCGGTTGAGCTTTCTGATTCGTTCGGCCGGACTCGTGATGTCGGTCAGCCGGATGCCGAACTTGTCGTTGACCACCACCACTTCGCCCTGGGCGATCAGGCAGCCGTTGACCAGCACGTCCATCGGCTCGCCGGCCAGGCCGTTGAGCTCGATCACCGAGCCCTGGGCCAGTTGCAGCAGGTTCTTGATCGCGATCTTGGTCCGACCCAGCTCCACCGTCAACTGCACCGGGATGTCGAGGATGAACTCGATGTCGTGCGTGGTGCTGGACTTGGTGCTGCGCTCGGAAAAGTCCTGGAACACATCGGCGGTTGCCGGCTTGGCCTGCAGCGCCTCGGCCTGGCCTTGCTCGGACAGCGCGGCACCCCAGTCGTCGGCGGTGATACCGCCTTCCTTGTCCTCATTGCTCATCTTGGACTCCTTGCGATAACATGCTCTTGCCGCCTTGCAGCAGCTTTTCGACCCGTAGTGCGTACTGGCCGTTGAGTTGACCGTAGCTGCATTCGAGCACCGGCACTTCCTCGACCTTGAGTTCGACCGTTGACGGCAGCTCGACCGGGATCACGTCGCCGACCTTGAAATTCAGCACATCGCGCAGCGTCGACGGGGCGGTGCAGAGGTTGGCGACCGCCTCGACCTCGGCGACCTGGATCTGCTGCTTCATCTGCTGCACCCAGCGCTGGTCGAGCGTCAGCGACTCGCCTTGCATATTGCTCGTCAGCAGGTCGCGGATCGGCTCGATCATCGAGTAGGGCGTGCAGATATGCATCTCGCCGCCGACCACCCCGAGTTCGACGCTGAAGGTGGTCACCACCACGATCTCGTTGGGCGTCGCGATGGTGGCGAACTGGGTGTTCATCTCCGAACGCACAAATTCGAACTCGATCGGATAGACCGACTCCCAGGACTTGGCATAGTTCTCGAAGATGATGGCCAGGATGCGCTGGATCGTGCGCTGCTCGGTCTGGGTGAAGTCCCGGCCTTCGATCCGGGTCTGGAAGCGTCCGTCGCCGCCGAAGAAGTTGTCGACGAACAGGAACACCAGGTCGGGGTCCATCACGATCAGCGCCGTGCCGCGCAGCGGCTTGATCTGCACCAGGTTCAGGTTGGTCGGCACCACCAGGTGGCGCAGGAATTCGCTGTACTTGATCACCCGCACGCTGCCGGCCAGTACCTCGGCGCTGCGGCGCAGGAAGTTGAACAGTCCGATGCGCAGGAAGCGGGCAAAGCGGTCGTTGAGCAGTTCGAGCGTGGCCATGCGCCCGCGCACGATGCGCTCCTGCGTGGCCAGGTTGTACGGTCTTATGCCCTCGGTCTGCGGGGCTGGGCCTGTCTCGTCCTGCTCCCCGGTCACGCCCTTGAGCAGGGCATCGACCTCGTCCTGGGACAGGAATTTCTCAGTCACGCTCATTGGATCACGAATGAGGTAATGAAGACGTTGCTGATCTGGATCTCGGGCAGGCCGGGGGCAAAGGGCTCGCGCACGCGGGCCATGATTTCCTCGATCAGTTGCTGCTTGCCCTCGGTGCTCGAAATCTCCTCACCGGTCTTGGACGATATCAGCATCAGCAGACGGCTGCGCACCTGCGGCAGGTACAGCTTCAACTGCTCCACGTCATTCTGGCCGCCCAGTTGCAGCGTCAGCGCGGTCTGCAGGAACAGGCCGTCGCCGTTCAGGTTGACGGTGAAGGGCTCGAGCGGATGGAACACCGGCGGTTGCGGGGCGGCCGCTTTTTGCACCTCCTGATGCGGGGCCTTGTCGGCGGAGCGCTGCCAGTAGAACCAGCCGCCCGCCGCCGCAGCGCCTACCAGGACCAGCAGCGCGATCGGCAGCCATTTTTTCCAGGCCGGCTTCTTGCCTGCGCTGGCATCGGCATCGGAGGATTTGGGGTCGGCAGTGGCCATGTGACTTCAGCTTGTGATGAGAGATGAAAAAAATCAGGCGAACAGGTTCAGCAGGCCGCCGCCCTGCGCGCGCGGCTGCACCAGGGCTTCGACCGGCTCATCCTCGGGGGCGTCGCTGCGGCGGTCCTGGCGCTGGAAGGCCGGGCGCTCACGCTCGGACTGATGCGCGCCGACATCGGCCTGCCCAAGCTCGATCCCGGCTTCGCCCAGCATGGCGCGCAGTGTCGGCAATGCATCCTGCAGCGCCTGGCGCACCTCGGGCATGGCCGAGACGAACTGCACCGTTGCCTGCTGCTGGTCGAGCTGCAGCGTGATCTGGATCGGACCCAGGTGCGGCGGATTCAGGCTCAGGCTGGCGCTTTGCAACTGGTCCCGCACCAGCCAGCTGACCTGCTGGCTCACGGCCTGGTCCCAGCCGCGCTGGCCCAGCGGCGTCGCCACATGGCGCTGTACCGGCACCAGCTCGGGCAGGCGGTCCGTTGCAGGGGCCAGGCCAGTGGCTGCGGGCAGGGCTTGGGCCAGGGCCTCGAATGCCGGCGGCGTGTCGGGCGTGTTGGTTGCAGCGCCGGTCGGGACTGCAGCGGGACGCGTCAGCTGGGGCGCGGCAGCAGCCAACGCGCGCGCGGCCATGGCGTCGAGTTGACCCGGGTCGGGCGAGTCCGGCGCTTGCTGCGCTCGCGTGCCCAGGGCATCGGTGGCGGACTCCAGCGCGGCGGTGGCTGGCGCTACCGCCGTGTCGATCACCGGTGCGGCGGGCTGGAGTGCAGGCGCTGCTGTCGACAGCAACGCAAACGGGGGCGGCAGCGGGGCGCCATCGAGCTGTGCGCGGTCCTGTTCGATTTCCTTGGCTGGCGCGCTGGCAGGGTCTGCAGCCGGGGTCGCAGCATGGGACGCGACCACTACCGGTTCACCCGCACCGGACGCGGCCAAGGCCGTCACTGGCTCGATAACGGGTTCGGCAACCGCCTCGGCAACTGCAGCCATTGCACTCGCTGCTGCAGCCAGCGGCTCGGTCACCGCCTCCGCCGGCTTGGCTGCGGTCCTGGCCCGCATCCCGTCGAGCAGGGTCAGCCAGTCGGACGGTGCGTCGTCAGCCGCTGGCTCGGCGGCATTGCCCGGTTTGAGCTTGGCCGCTGCTGGCGTGGCCGTTACCTGGGCTTTTGTGGTTTCGGACGAGTCGCCCGCTTCGGTCTGGCGCCGCAGCTCCTGCTCGAAAGACGAGCCCGAGCCGGCTTCGCGCAAGCCAGGCGTTGCCGGGCCCGTGACGCCGGCATTGGCGCTGACGCTGCCTGTCGCGGACAGGGACAAATCGTTCCAGCTCATGATGACTAGCCCAGCTGTGAGCGGCGGCGCGCCGCCCGCTCGTCGGTCTGTTTCTGGTCCTGGCGGTTGGCCTGGCGCAGGGCTTGCTGCTGGGCGCGCTGCACCAGCGTGCCGTAGGACAGGCGCTTGCGCTCATGCTCGCGCCAGCTGTCGCGTTCGCGCTCGACCAGGTACTTGGATTGCAGCACGGCGGCATCCTGCTGCGAAATCGCCCGGTCCAGGCCCTGGATGAAGCGCAGGAAATTGGCATGGCCCGCCACGCTCAGGCCGTTGGACATCTGGGTCTGCAGCTGATCGACATATTCCTGCCGATACTGCCGCAGCAGGTCGAGCTTTTCCTGGGCCTGCTCGCTTTGGCGGGTGGCCTGGCCGAGCCGCTTGGCGGCCTCTTCGGATTGCTGCGTCGTCAGTTCGATCAGCGTCTCGATCACGCTCGGATTTGCCATGCTTGATTATCGCTGCCGCCCAGCTGCCCGATCAGGCAAACAGAGCGGAAAGTTCGCGCCAGCTCTGCTCCATCCCGGCGCGCTCGTGGATGCTCTGCTGCAGGAAATGCTCGATGCGCTCGTGCATGCGGATCGCCTCGTCGATCAGCGGGTCGCTGCCCGGGCTGTAGGCGCCGACGTTGATCAGGTCGCGGTTGCGCTGATAACCCGACATCAGCTGCTTGAGCCGGCGCGTGCGCTTCTGGTGCGTCTCGTCGGTGATGTTGTGCATGGCGCGGCTGATCGACTGCTCAATGTCGATCGCTGGATAGTGACCGGCTTCGGCCAGCACCCGGTTCAGCACGATATGGCCGTCCAGGATCGCGCGCGCCGAGTCGGCGATCGGGTCCTGCTGGTCGTCGCCCTCGGTCAGCACGGTATAGAAGGCCGTGATCGAGCCGCCGCCGGCGCGACCATTGCCGGCGCGCTCGACCAGCGCCGGCAGCTTGGCGAACACCGAGGGCGGATAGCCCTTGGTCGCGGGCGGCTCGCCGATCGCCAGCGCGATCTCGCGCTGCGCCATCGCGTAGCGCGTCAGCGAATCCATGATCAGCAGCACGTTCTTGCCCTGGTCGCGGAAATGCTCGGCGATCAGCGTCGTGTAGGCCGCGCCCTGCAGTCGCAGCAGCGGCGGGTTGTCGGCCGGTGCCGCCACCACCACCGAACGCGCCAGGCCTTCCTCGCCCAGGATCTGCTCGATGAATTCCTTGACCTCGCGTCCGCGCTCACCGATCAGCCCGACCACGATCACGTCGGCTGCGGTGTAGCGCGCCATCATGCCCAGCAGCACGCTCTTGCCGACGCCTGAACCCGCGAACAGGCCCATGCGCTGGCCCCGGCCCACGGTCAGCATGCTGTTGATCGCGCGCACGCCGACATCGAGCGTCTGCGAGATCGGTTCGCGCTGCAGCGGGTTCATGGCCCGCGCGTAGAGCGGCGCCATCACATGGCCCTGCAGCGGCCCGAGCTGGTCGAGCGGGCGGCCGGTGGCGTCGAGCACGCGACCGAGCAGGGCCGCGCCGACCGGCAGGGTGCGGCCGTCCGAGGTCGGCCGGGCCTGGGCGCGCCGATCATGCAGCCGGGGCTGGGACCTGGCCGCGACGGTCGGAATCACCGGTGCGCCCGGCTGCACGCCCTCGACATCGCCCAGCGGCATCAGGAACAGGCGCTCCTGCTCGAAGCCCACCACCTCGGCATCGAGCCGAAAGCCGCTCGGCAGCGGCACATGGCAGGGGCTGCCGACCGGCAGCCGCAGGCCCACGGCCTCCATCACCAGGCCGGCGACGCGTGTCACGCGGCCATAGGCCTGCAGCGGCGCGCAATGCTGCACGCGCTGGCGGCAAGCCAGCAAGTAGCTGTCCCAGCCGGTTGCACCGGCTGTCACGCTGCGGGCTCCAGCCAGGCAGTGTCGCGCCCGAGCGAATGCTGCAGCCGCCGCCAGCGCGCCGGCAGGCTGGCGTCGATCTGCTGGTCACAGGTCTCGATCAGGCAGCCGCCGCGCGCGAGCTGGACATCGGCCTGCAGCCGCCAGCCGGCAGCCTGCAGCTCGCTGCCGCGCACCGCCTTGACCAGTTCAAGGTCCTGCGGATGCAGGCGCAGCACCGCTGGCGGGCGCACCAGCGGCAGCTCCTGCAGCGCCTGGTCGATCACGCCCAGCAGCCGCTCGGGCTGCAGCTCCAGCGTCTGGCACAGCATGGCTTGCGCCATGTCCAGCGCCAGATCGAGCAGCTGCCTGGCCAGCGCTTCGCGCGCCTGGGTCAGTTCCTGGCCGAACTGTTGCCCGAGCTGGGTCAGCGTCTGCGTCAGCTCCTGCTGCAGCGCCAGGTTGTCGGCCTGCACCTGGGCCAGCCCTTCGGCATGACCTTCGTCGTAGCCGCGCAGCCGACCCTCGCGCAGGCCGGTCTGGTAGCCCTGCTGCTGGCCTTGCTGCAGGCCGGTCTCGCGCGCGCTGCGCAACTCGCGCGCGAGCTGCTCGGCGGCGGCCGCCGCCGCAGCGGCCTCGTCGACCACCTTGTGCCCGGGCTCCTGCGCCAGCGAGGCCAGCTCCCAGCGCTGGTAGGCCGTCTGCGGCCTGGGATCAGACATAGGCGTCGTCCGAGCTGGCCAGCGAGATCTGTCCCTCGTCCGCCAGGCGACGCACGATCTGCAGGATCTCCTTTTGCTGCTTTTCCACTTCCGACAGCCGCACCGGGCCCTTGGCCTCCAGGTCCTCGCGCATCATGTCGGCGGCGCGCTGCGACATGTTGCGGAAGAACTTCTCCTTCATTTCGTCCTTGGCGCCCTTGAGCGCGATGATCAGCGCCTCCGATGGCACCTCGCGCAGGATCAACTGGATGTCGCGGTCGCCCACATCCATGATGTTGTCGAACACGAACATCTGGTCCATCACCTGTTGCGCGATCGAGGGGTCGAACTCGCGCAGGTTGGCCATGATCTTGCTCTCGTTCTCGCCGTTCATGAAGTTCATGATCTCGGCCGTGGTCCGGATGCCGCCCATCGCCTTCTTGCGCAGGTTGTCGTTGCCGGTCAGCAGCTTGGTCAGCACATCGTTGAGTTCGGTCAAGGCCGCCGGCTGCACGCCCTCGAGCGTCGCAATCCGCAGCACCACGTCGTTGCGCAGCCGTGGTGTCAGCTCGGACAATACCTCGCTGGCGTGGTAGCGCTCCAGGTGGACCAGGATGGTGGCGATGATCTGCGGATGCTCCTGCCGGATCAGGTCGGCCACCGACTTGCCGTCCATCCACTTGAGGCTCTCGATGCCGCTGGCGTCGCGCGTGACCAGGATCCGGTTGATCAGCGAAGCGGCCTTGTCGTCGCCCAGCGCCTTGGTCAGCACGCTGCGGATGTACTCGTCCGAGTCGATGCCGAATTCGGTGTTGTGCTGGGTCTTCTGCATGAACTCGTGCAGCACCGCTTCCAGCGTCTGGCCCGACACCGCCTTCATGGTCGACATCGCCGTGCCGAGCTTCTGCACCTCGCGCGGCTCGAGGTATTTCATGACTTCGGCCGCCTCGTCCTGGCCCAGGGCCAGCATCAGCACCGCTGCCTTGTGTACGCCGTCTTCACTCATTGCCGTTCACCCAGTTCTTGACCACGTTGGCGACCACCTTGGGCTCCTGCAGCGCCATCTGCTTGGCCACCTGCAGGTTGTCCTGGTAGCTGCTGATCCTCAGACCGTTTGGCGGGGCTGCTGCTGCCGTACCGGGCGCCGCCGCCGTGGCTGTTGCCGGCGTCTCGCCCGGCTTGTCCTCTGCCTTAGTTTCCTGCGCCTCCTGGGCCTCTTGCTTGAGCTTTTGCTGCGCTTCCTGTTCAGCCTTGAGCTCGGCCTTGAGTTCGGCCAAGCGCTTGGCTTCCTCTTCCTTGGCCTTGTTGCCCGGCAGCATCCTGATCATCGGTCGCAGCACCGAGAAATACAGGTACAGCAGCACTGCAGCCGTCAGCAGATATTGCGCCGCTGTCTTGGCGTTGTCCAGCGTGGCATAGGGTTGCCAGAACGGCTGCTCGGGAATCACTTCGCGCGGAGGCTCGGCAAACGGGCTGTTGACCACGTTGAGCGAGTCGCCGCGCTCGGCATTGAAGCCCATCGCCTCCTTGACCAGGTCGGTGATCTGCTGCTGTTCCTGCTCGGTCAGCGCGCGCAGGCTGACCTTGCCCTCGGCATCGACGACCCGCTTGTGGTTGACCACCACCGCCACCGTCAGGCGCTTGATGCCGCCCATCGGTTGCTGCACATAGCGCACGGTCTTGTCGACCTCGTAGTTGGTCGTGCTGCCTTTTTGCGTGTTGCCTGTTGCGGCGGCCTGACCCGGTGCGGGCTCGGTCGGGGCGCCGGACGCTTCGGCGCCCGGCTGGTTGGACGCGGCGCCGACCAGACCCGCTGCCGGTTTGACCTCGCTGTTGCTCTCGTTCGTGCTCTGGCTGCGGATCGCCGCCGCCTCGGGCGGGCTGTTGGGGCGGAAGGTCTCGGCCGCCTGTTCGCTGCGCGAGAAATCCACCTCGGCGGTGGCCTCGGCGCGCACATTGCCGCCGCCCACCATCGGGGTCAGGATCGACTCGATGCGCTTGACGATGCCGTCCTGCAGGTCCATCACATACTTGACCTGGGCCGGGTCGAGCCGATTCGCGTCGGCCTGGCGCTCGGGGTCGGACAGCAGGCTGCCGTTCTGGTCCACCACCGTCACGTTCTTGGCGGTCAGCTCGGGCACGCTGCTCGAGATCAGGTGCACGATGGCGGATACCTGCTGCGCGTCGAGCGTGCGGCCCGGATGCAGGTTGACCAGCACCGAGGCGGTCGGCTGCTGGCGCTCGCGCACGAACACCGACGGCTTGGGGATCGCCAGGTGCACGCGCGCGGCCTGCACCACGCCGATCGAGTTGATCGAGCGTGCCAGCTCGCCCTCGAGCGCACGCTGGAAGTTGACCTGTTCGAGGAATTGCGACGAGCCCAGCTTCTGGTTCTCCATCAGCTCGAAGCCGACGTTGCCGCCCTTGGGCAGACCTTGCGCCGCCAGCTTGAGCCGCGCGTCATGCACCTGTTCGGCCGGCACCAGGATCGCGCCGCCGCCCTCAGCGAAGCGGTAGGGCACGTTGAGCGTCTGCAAGGCGGCAATCATCGCGCCGCCGTCGCGGTCCGAGAAATTGCTGACCAGCACCCGGTACTCGGGTTTCTGGTTCCACATCCAGATCGAGGCCATGATGCTGATCACCAGCGCCATGCCGGCTCCGAGCGCCAGGTAGCGGCCCTGCGGGCTCTGGAAGAAGGCCGTCAGCGCGTTGGGCTTGGGCGCGGTTTCAACTGCAGTGGCCATGGCGATCTGCCGCAACGGGGCGGCCAGGAGGAGTCAGGGGGGAGTAACGCACGTGCAGTCAGGGCATTCAGGGTCGAGGCAAGGTCGGAGCAAGGCTAAGCTGGCGATATTGTCGTGGTTTTTCAAGCGCTTATTTGCGCGAACAGATCGGTAAAACAACCCTTGCTTGATCTGGGCTTCTGTGCCGGCCTGTGTTACCTTTGCGGCATGGACGCCAAATTCACGGCGCTTGCCGCACACCGAACACCATGATCGCCATCGACAGCGGCCAGATCGCCGCCATGACCGCGCAGCTGCGCGCCGCCGTCGCGCGCGTGCAGGGGCCACAGGAAGCCGCCGGCGCAACCGCTGCCACGGCTGCTGCGGGCGCGGCCCAGACCGAGAAGCCCGATTTCGCCAAGGCGTTCAAGGCCCAGCTCGACCAGGTCAATGCGCTGCAGCAGACCTCAGACCAGCTCGGCAAGCGCTTTGCGCTTGGCGATGACAGCGTGCACCTGTCCGATCTGATGGTCGCCAGCCAGAAGGCCGGCATCGCGGTCCAGGCCACGGTGCAGGTGCGCAACAAGCTGGTGTCGGCCTACCAGGACATCATGAACATGCAGGTCTGAGCGCGGCGCTGGTCGGCCTCGGTCGTGCCGGTCCAGCCAGACAAGTTCAGTGGCCTCGTTGCGGCAGTTTGGCCGCCGGTTTTTTCGAGGGTGGCAGCGCCGCCTCGATCCGGTACAGCCAGGCCAGCAGCTCGGCCACCACCCGGTACAGTTGCGGCGGCACCTCGCGGTCGAGTTCGACCTCACTCAGCAGCGCGACCAGTTCGCGCGACTCGTGCACATAGACACCATGCTCGCGCGCCAATGCAACGATGTTGTCGGCCACTGCCCCCTTGCCCGTGGCCACTACCTTGGGCGCCTTGCCGCCCTGGTAGGCCAGGGCGACCGCCTGGCGCATGGCCTCAGGCTTGCGGCTCATTGGGGATTGCACCGGATTCCACCGCGTCAGGCGGCAGCGCATCGCGCTGGACCAGGAAGCCGCCCAGCACCGTGCCGGCGGCTGCCAGCGCATCGTCGAGCCGGCCCTGGTCGGCCTGCAGTGCAGCGGCGGCGGCCTCATCCAGCACGCGCAGCCGTACCTGGGCCTGCTCGCCCTGCAGGCGGATGGTGGCATTGACCTGGCCGAGCTGCGGCAGCTCCAGCTTCAACACCGTCTCCCAGGCCGCTGGCTGGCCTGGCTCGCGTGGCTGCTGTTGCTGGTCCTTTTCCTGCACCAGCTCCCACTCCATCGGCTGGCCGGGCCAGAGCTCGCCTTGCCAGACCAGGCGGCGCTGCTCCAGCGTGTCGAGCTGCTGCGGCAGCAATTGCGCCGCCAGTGCATCGCCACCGGGGCGGTTCTGCGGCTCCTGCCTGATCTGGTCCAGCGTGCGTTCGCCGCGGCTCCATTGCTCGAGATGGGACTCGTAGAACAGCCCGCTGCCTTCCAGCGACTGCTGCAGGTTCTGTGTCAGCTGAGCCACCTCGACGCCAGGCGTGGCCTGCAGCGGTGCGCTGCCTTGCAGCGGGCGTGCCGGTTGTCCGGCTTCTGACTGCAGCAGTCGGCCGATCAGCTCGCCGGCTGCGCTGAAATGGGTCTGCACCGAGCCGTTCTGACCCTGCAGGCCGAAGGTCAGCCTGGGCTCGCGTGCCAGCAACGTCAGCGCCAGCGTGTCGCCGACGGCAAAACCCGCTGGCAGTTGCAGGCGCAGCTCGAGCGGGCGAGCTGGCGGCGCTTCGCTGCCGAACCGTACCAGCGCGCTGCCGTCGCTGAGCGCAGCCTGCACCTTGCCCTGCAGCGTGCGTCCGATCTCGACCTGCTCCAGCCGCGCGGCACCGTCCTGGCGCGGATCGGCCACCACCGTGGTCGCGCGCAGGGTGCTGACCGCAGTGACCTGGGCCGCAGCAGCCGAATCTAGCCGGGGCAGCATGCCAAGCCGGGCTTCAGTGGCTCAACCGGCCGAATCGACTCAGAAGCCACCGTAGGCTTGCTCGAGCTTGCGCTGCTGGCCGGTGTTCTGGATCAGGCCCTGCAGCCGCTGCAGCCAGGGCTGGGTGATGTCGCGGATGGCGCGGTCGTCGTCGAGGATCTGGCGCAGCATCTGCACCTTGCGCTCGCGCAGCTCGGCACTCAGCGAAGCCACTGGTGGCTGGCCGCCACTGCGCAGCAGGCCGACCTCGTGCGCGCAGCGCGATTCCAGCTCGGACAACTGGTCCCAGTCCGACGCCTGGGCTGCCAGCAGCATCTGGCGCGTCAGGCTCGATACGTTTTCGTAGATGCCCAGCACCTGTTCGGCATTCAGCATGGTCAGGCCTTCACGCTGGCAAAGACCTGGCCGCTGGCAGCCTGGCCAGCACTGACTTCGGCGCGTGCCGCCGCCTGCGGGTCGATCGCGTCCCAGGCCGACTTCAGCTGGCTCAGCAGACCGTGGACTTCTTGCAGGATGGCCGGGTCGTTCTTCAGGTGCGCCTGCGCCAGCTGCTGCGTCATGTAGCCGTAGAGCGCGTCGAGGTTCTCTGCCACCTCGCCACCCGCCTTGAGGTTCAGGCTGGCGTGCAGCCCGCTGTCGATGATGCTGATCGCCTTCGAGATCGCCTGACCCTTTTCCACGATCTGTCCAGCTTGCATGTGGTTTTGCGCCCGCAGGATCGCGATCATCGCGCCCTCGAACAGCATGGCAATCAGCTTGTGCGGGCTTGCCGCCGTCACGCCGGTTTCCAGTCCCACCCTGGCATAGGCCTTGGCGGCCGATCGGTTAGATCCAAACATGGTGTCTTTGCCTAGCGTTGAAGTTCAGTTCTAGTTGGTGGTGTTGTTGGCAAGCGCCGTCAACTGGCCGGTCAGATAGGAGCTGGTCGAGTTCATGCTGCTCATCGTCGTGTCCAGCTTGGTGAACTGGTCCTGGTATTGCTTCTGGATCCGGCCCAGTTTGGCCTCGAGGTTGAGTCTGTCACTGTCTAGCCTCTTGAGCGCACTGTTAATGCCATCAGTGCGCATCGAGATCATGCCATTTTCACCCAGGAAACTGCTGGCCAATTGATCGAGCTGGTAGGCAAATCCCTGGCTGTATTGCACATTGCCACGGCTGCCAGTGCTGCCATTGCTGACCGAGACCTTCAAGCCCTCGGCCGCATTGCCGCTGGCGCCGGTCAGGGTCTGGCCCAGGCTGGTTGCGGCAGCGCCGTTGATCTGGCCGTTCAGCGCCAGGCCCGTTGTTGTGCTGCCCGCGCCGCCCAGCAGCAGGCTGGCTGCCGTGCCGCCCAGCGTGATGCTGGAATTGGAGCCAAAACGGTTGGACAGCAGGCTCAGCACCCCACTGGCGTCGGCGCTGATGCTCACGGCCGAGCCGGCCTGGGTGAAGGTCGAATTGCCGTTGATTCGGGTCTGCAGGTCGCTGACCAATTCGCTGGTCGAGGTATAGCTGCCATCGCGCAGATTGATGTTGGCGCTCAGGCCGTCGAGCGACACCTGCAGCGCGTTGTTGCCACCGCTGTAGTCCAGGTTGGCCGCGCCCGAGCCGGTCTGGCTGCCCTGGGTCGCGAGCTGGCTTATGCTGACCGCGTAGCTGCCGGACTGGGTCTTGGCGGTAGAGCCGACATAGCTGACCTGGCTGTCAGTGCTGGTGCCACTGGCTGCAAACAGGCCCGGCAGCTGGTCGAACTGGGTGTCGATCACCGTCTGCAACTTGGTGGCGTCGAGCTTGAGCGTGCCGTCTGCCTGGTAGGACACGCCAGCGTCGCTGAGCCGGGTCAGGCTGCTGGCGCCGCCCGTAATGGTGCCGGTGACCAGGCCGCGCAGCTGGCCCAGCATGTTGCGCACCGACGAGTCGCCGTACAGCGCGGCCCCCTTCTTGCTGGTCATGTCGTAGCTGGTCAGGCTTTTCAGCGAGCCTGTCAGCTTGTTGTAGCCGTCGACAAACTCCTGCACATTGGCCTTGACCGCATTGGTGTCGCGCGTCACCGACAGGTTGGTCGGACTGCCGGCGTTGGTCTTCTTGAGTGTCAGCGTGACGCCAGGCACCACGTCGCTGAAGGTGTTGCTGGGCTTGCTGATGTCGAGGCCGTCGACCTTGAGTGCGGCGTTCTGCGCTGCTACCGTCTGCGTCAACGCCTGACTGCCAGCCGGGTCGTGGTTCAGCAGGTTGCCCAGTGCCGCGTCGCCGCTGACCGAGATCTTCATGCTGCTGGCTTCGCCGGTCTGGCTGTTGCTCAATGCGAGCCGGTAGGGCGTGGCTCCGCCGTCGTTGATGACGCTGGCGGTCACGCCGATGCTGGCGGAATTGATCGCGTCGCGGATGCCGTTGAGCGTGTTGTTGCTGCTGTCGATCGTGACTTGCTTGCTGCCCGCGCCATTGCTGGTAAAGGCCGAGCCACTGTACTTGCCATCAGTGCCCAAGGTGCCGCCGCTGATGGTGCCGAAGTCGAAGGTCAACGTGCCGGTGCCGACCACTGCCTGGGCATTGAGCTGACCGGCGCTGGCGAGCTTTTGCGACTGTGCCAGCTTGGTGACCTCGATCGAATAGTCGCCCGGCACCGCACCGGCGCCGCCGCTGGTGCCCAGCACGTTGGTATCGGCCACCGTGGCCTTGATGGTCTGCAGGTTCTTCGGGTCGCTGAGCTTCTTGAGCGTGCTCTGGAACGACGCAATGCCGCTCTGGATGCTGCCGAAGGCGCTCAACTTGGCCTTGTAGTCGCTCTGCTTGGTGGTCAGCGCAGTCAGCGGCCTTTGCTCGATCGACATCAACTGCGACACGATGCCGGTCACGTCCAGGCCCGAGCCTATGCCGGCGGAAGAAAGTCCCATGGTGTTGGCCTCGCTTGTAGGAGTAGGGCGCTCAGGCCTTGGTGTCGACCAGCAGACCGCTGCGCTTGAGTTCCGGCTCGCGGCTCAGCTTGAGCGCTTCCTCACTCGGAATCTGCCGGATCACGGTTTCGTTGGCAATGTCCATCAGCTGGATCACGAGCCTGCCACTCTCGTCATCGACATTGAATCGTACTCCTGCACCGACCGGCTTGAGCTGCTCGTTGAGTTTTTCCACCGCCTCCCGGATTTCCTGTGCCGATTCCGGCTTGTCTGGCGCCGGCTGGTCGGTTTTGGCCGTGGCATTGCTGCGAGCCAGAGGATCGGATTCCGTGCTGGTCTGGGTGGGCTGGACCGGCCGCTCGATGACGGGCTGCCAGGTGGGAGCCGTGCGGACCACCGTGGTGGGCAGGCTGCCTGGATTGGTAGTGATGGGGGATATGGACATGGCGTGACCCTATGCGTACCCGTGATTGAACAGCAAAACCCGCGCCTGGGGCCAGGCCCAGGGCGCGGGTTGAAGGAGCGCCGCGCCGGCCGCTCCCCTGGCTTGGCCCGCTGCCGGGATTAGCCCAGCAGTCGCATCACGCCGTTCGGCAGCTGGTTGGCCTGACCCAGCATTGCCGTGCTGGCCTGCTGCAGGATCTGGCTGCGTGCCAGGTTGGCGGTTTCCGACGCGAAGTCGGTGTCCATGATCCGGCTGCGGGCAGCAGTCTGGTTCTCGTTCGAGACCTGCAGCGTCGAGATCACCGAGCTCATGCGGTTCTGGGCCGCACCCTGGGTGGTCTGCTCAGTATTGATCTGCTTGAGCGCGGCATCGATCTTGTCCATCGCATTGCTTGCGCCGGCAGCAGTCGAGATATTCACGCCATCTTCTGTCTTGAGCGCGGCGGTGAACTTGTCTGCCTGAGCAGTCGATGCAGTACTGGTTGCGGTGTCGACGGTACCGTCAGCAGCAATCGCGCCACCTGCAGCCTGGAAATCCTTGACGGCGGCGACGATCTCATCAGCTGAACCACTTTGATCAGCACCAGTGCCTGGTACTGCAAGCGCAGTCTTCAAAGTACTCAGAGCAGTTGCATCAGTAGGGTCTGCAGCAATGGCTGCAGCGTAGGTACCGATGGCAGTCTTTTGATCCGCATCGAGTGCAGTGCCATTGCCCGTGTTGATCGACTTGGACACATCGCTGCTGGCTAGCGTCAGGTCAGTACCGTTGATGTCGATCTGGTTGTCAGCGCTGGTGCCCGAGCCGATCTGGAAGGTCTGCTTGGCACCGTCACCCAGCACCTTGATGCCGTTGAATTCGGTGTTCTCGGTCACACGACCGATTTCCTTTTGCAGTTGCTTGAACTCGGTGTTCATCGCGCCACGCTGGTCGGCGCTGTTGGTGCCGTTGGCCGACTGCACAGACAGTTCGCGCATGCGCTGCAGGGTGTCGCCGATCTTGCCGAGCGCGCCTTCAGTGGTCTGGCTGAACGAGATGGCGTCGTTGGCGTTGCGCATCGCGACGGTCTGGCCGCGCACGGTCTTGTCCATGCCGGTGGCAATAGCCAGACCGGCGGCGTCGTCCTTGGCACCGTTGACGCGCATGCCCGAAGACAGGCGCTGGATCGAGGTGGTCAGCGAAGCTTGCGAGGTGCTCAGGCTGCGCTGAGCCTGCATCGACGACAGGTTGGTGTTGATGTAAGAAGCCATGGTGGTTCTCCGGTCTGGGTTGATACGCTGGGCCTGCAAGCACCGCCCTGTGGGCCTTGCTTGCCTGCGGTAGCAGGGTTTCTGCCGCCGTTGATTTGGGTTACGGCGGCAGGCAGCCGGACTTGAGGGTGGCAGGTGAAATTTTTTTGAAAAATTTTCTGGTCTGCCGCTACGCCAGATTGATGGCTGACTGCCTGGTGTGGCAGGTCAAGTCAACCCGCAAGCGCCGCGCGAGTGGGTGCAAGCGAGTCGGGGTTTGTGCTGGGACGGCCTGGAGAAGGTTTGCGGCTTTTTGCGGACCTGATCAAGCTGGGGGCTGTTGATTTCAACCACGGGTCCGCAGCAGACGCCCGGTTTGCAGCACGGTCGCGCTGGGCTTGGCTTTGGCGGTCTGCGGCTCCTGGGGGGGGACTTCGTCCTGGCGCGCCGTCAGATGCGGCTCCAGTGCCACTACCTTGTCCTTGCGCTTGAGCGCGATGGCGGGGGCTGGCGCCGCAATCGGTGCCGGAGTCGGTGCTGGGGCTTCGACCGCCTGTCGGATCTGCACCACCACGCCGCCTGCATCATCGTCATCGTCCGGCTCGACCACTGGCTTGACGGCTTCGATCACGGGTTCTGTGACCGGCTGGGGCTGGATGCGGCTTTTGAAGGCCTTGGCGGTCTGAGCCGAGCGACTGGCCAGCAGGCGCACCTCGTTAAGCAGCTGGGCGTAGCCCTGACCGGGTTCGCTGCTGCCTGCTGTCTCGGCGTTCATGACCAGCATGCTGCTCTGGAAGGCGATGTCGTCAATCGCGCCCGCGAGGTCCGCCATCGGGTGCGGTACCGGGGCGCCGCGCGTCGTCGGCTTGTCGGCGCTTGGCGGGCGCGCGATCTGGGGCGGTGTCGGCTGAGCAGGGGCTGCTGGCGCGCTGGCAGCTGGGTTCGGTGTCTTGATCTGGCTGACCAGCCGGGTCAGCTGGTCGGTGCTCTGGCTCAGCTGGCGCAGCATGGTCAGGGTTTCGTGCTGCTGCGGGTCGTCGGCCCGTTCGGGGGTGGCCGGGCGTGGCTTTTCGGCCGCCGATGAGGGCGCTTGTGCCTGTGTCTGCCGCGGCGCGGCGTCCTCGCGGGTCAACTCCCGCTCCAGCCCCTGCAGCTGGCGGCGCTGCCACTGGCCCAGTGCCAGCAGCATCAGCGCGCCCAAGGCCATCAGAGCCGCCAGCGCGACCTGGCCCTGCTGCCGCGCGCTGGCTGCCGCCTGTTGCCCGGCTTGCAGTTCGGCCAGCAACAGGGCCTGGAACTGGTCGAGCTCATGCGTCAGCCGGTCGAGCGCGCGCCGGATGGCGGGCAGGTAATTGGTGCTGCCGGTTTTCAGGCCGATCAGGGCCACGCCCTGAATATCGGCCAGCCGGCCCTTGAGGGTCGGCTTCATGGCTTGCAGCGCGCTGCGGCTGCGTTCGTTCAGTGGCAGGGCTTCGAGCGCGGTCAGCGCGGCGCCGAGCTCCGTCGCATGCGCGTCGAGAAACAGGCTGGCCTCGTCCTGCGTCAGCGCTTCCTGCTCGACGTTGGCTTGTGGCAGCAGCGCCTGTTCGATGCCGGTGCGCAGTCCGTCCAGCGCCTGGCGCGCCTGTTGCTGGTGTTGCAGCGCCTGCCGGAGTGCTTGCCCGTTGGTGTCGAACGCCTCCATCCAGTACAAGGCCCCTTGGCCGCTGGCGCCGACGATGAGCAGCAGCAGCAAGCCGAACAGGTTGACGCCCAGCAGCTGGCGTCTTGGGGGGGCTTGTGACATGGTTGGAAAGTAGTCTATACAGGACAAGTTAAGACTCTAGCGCTGCGGGTGAGTTCCCCCCAAGCGCAGAAATCATGGCAATTTGTGCTTATGTTGTTTCGTTGCCGAAAATGACCTTGATTTTTGTATTTTATGATATATTTGATCAAAAGACGGATAAGGAAAGTTAGCTTATCATTCTATTTGAACATTGTTGCGCTTGCATGGCGGTTGCAACAAACGCTTGGAGTGGGGGAGAGATGGATCATTGCAACTTGATGGATGAAGTGAGGGACATCAACCTGAGCTATCTGATGCTGGCTCAGCGCATGGTCCGTGAGGACCAGGCCATGGCCGTGTATCGCCTCGGCATCAGCCAGGAGATTGCGCAGTTGATCGACCGTCTGAGCACGGCTCAGCTTCTCAAGCTGGCCAGCAGCCCGATGATGTTGACGCGTTTTCGTTTCGACGATGGTGCGATTCTTGGCATGCTCACGCACGACAGCAAGGAGCGCCAGCTCGCGCATGCGCATTCGGCCATCCTGCTGGCAGGCCAGCCGGTCGAGGAGATTCTTTGACCCGCGATGCCGGCCCGCCCGTTGCGGCGGCTGGTTCGCGTCCGGGCAAGAAAGCCAAGACCGTGCTGGGCGAGTCGCGCGAGATCCAGCTCGCGATCGACCTGATCCGCCTGGGCGCGCGGCTGCAGCTGCTCGAGACCGAGACCTCGCTGTCGCGCGACCGCCTGCTCAAGCTCTACAAGGAATTGCTCGGTGTCTCGCCGCCCAAGGGCATGCTGCCGTTTTCGACCGACTGGTTCCTGACCTGGCAACCCAATATCCACGCCTCGCTCTTCGTTGGCATTCATCGCCAGCTGATGCAGCATGCCGGACTCGAATCGATCGATGCCCTGGTCAAGGGCTATCGCCTCTATCTCGAGCAACTGCCGCCCGAGCCGGGCACCGAGCCGGTGCTGTCGCTGACCCGGGCCTGGACCTTGCTGCGTTTCCTGAACAGTTCGATGCTCGAGATCGCGCGCTGCCGCCAGTGCGGTGGCGACTTCATCGTGCAGCCGCAGCGCCGCCAGCGCTTCGTCTGCGGGCTCTGCCGCGTGCCTTCGCGCGCGGGCAAGACACGCAAGGTGCTCGATGCCCGCGCCGGATCGACCCAGCCTGACTGAGCCTGGGCCGGCACGGGCCGTCTGGTCCCGGACCTATCCGCAATGGGGTTCGGCCGGTGTGCTACTGGCCGGCTGGTTGCTGGTGACCTGGGGCTTGCAGCCGCAGTCCGCTGCGGTGGGGCTGGCTTGCCAGGCCTTGTCCGGTGTCTTGCTGAGTGCCTGGCTGCGCCTGCCGATCTGGTGGTGGGCGATCAACGCGGTGTTTCCGGTCGCCCTGCATGGCGCCGTTGCGCTGCACTGGTCGCCGCTGGTGTTCCTGGGCGCCTTTTTGGTGCTGACGCTGATTTACTGGACGACTTTTTCGACCCGGGTGCCGTTGTATGCTTCGGGGCCCGCGGTCTGGCGCCTGATGGCGCGCTGTCTGCCGCCGCAGTCTGGCGCGCGCGTGGTGGATCTCGGCAGTGGCTTGGGCGGCTTGGCGCTGCATCTGGCGCACCAGCCCGGCGCGCCGGCGGTGCTGGGGCTTGAACTGGCGCCGCTGCCCTGGCTGTTGAGCTGCTGGCGGGCGCGTTGGCGCCACAGCGCCTGCCGGTTTCGGCGCCAGGATTACCGGTGTCATGATCTGTCGTCTTACGATCTGGTGCTGGCCTACCTGTCGCCGGCAGCGATGCCGACGCTGTGGCAGCAGTTGGTGTCGCAACTCAAGCCGGGCGCCTGCTTCATCAGCTGCGAGTTCGCCGTTCCCGACCAGGCCGCCGTCGCGCTGCCGGGTTCGGGTCAGGACGGTGTGCCGCCGCTCTATGTCTGGCGCATGGGGACTGATGGTGTGCTGGCTGCTGGTCTGGGGCCTGATCTGACTGCTGTATTTTTGGAGACATTGCCGTGTTCGTGATTATTGGCTATATCGTGGTGATCGCTTCGGTCCTGGGCGGCTTTGCCTTGGCAGGTGGCAACATCGCCGTGCTGATGCAGCCGCTTGAGGTGCTGATGATCGGCGGCGCGGCCTTGGGCGCCTTTCTGGTCGGCAACAACAGCAAGTCGATCAAGGCGACGCTGCAGGCGCTGCCGACGCTGTTCAAGGGCTCGCGCTACAACCGCGCGCTCTACCTCGACCTGATGCTGCTGATGTTTGCGCTGCTCAACAAGATCCGTACCGACGGCATGATGGCGATCGAGGGCGATGTCGAGCAGCCCGAGCAAAGCGAGCTGTTCTCCAAGTACCCGCTGGTGCTGGCTGACCATCATCTGCTGGAGTTCATCACCGACTACCTGCGCCTGATGATGTCGGGCAATATGGACCCGTTCCAGCTCGAGAACCTGATGGACAACGAGATCGATACCCACCACGCCGAAGGCGAGGTTCCGGTGCACTGCATCGCCAAGCTCGGCGATGGCTTGCCGGCCTTCGGCATCGTGGCGGCGGTGATGGGCGTGGTCCACACCATGGAGTCGGTCGGCTTGCCGCCGGCCGAGCTCGGCATCCTGATCGCCCATGCCCTGGTCGGAACCTTCCTCGGCATCTTGCTGGCCTATGGCTTCATCGGGCCGTTGGCGGGCCTGCTCGAGCAAAAGCTGCACGAATCGTCCAAGACCTTCCAGTGCGTCAAGGTGACCTTGCTCGCCAGCCTCAACGGTTATCCGCCGACGATCGCGGTCGAGTTCGGTCGCAAGGTGCTGTTCTCGACCGAGCGCCCCTCCTTCGCTGAGCTCGAAGAGCAGATCAAGCAGGCCAAGTCCAAGTAAGCCGATGGCCGACAAGAAAACCCCCACTATCGTCGTCAAGCGCATCAAGAAGGTGTCGGGCGGCGCCCACGGCGGCGCCTGGAAGATCGCCTATGCCGACTTCGTGACCGCCATGATGGCCTTCTTCCTGCTGATGTGGCTGCTGGGGTCGGTCGATGGCGACAAGCTCAAGGGCATTTCCGAGTATTTCCAGACCCCGCTCAAGACCTCGCTGCTCGGCGGGCCGTCCAGCGGCGCGAGCAACATCATGATCGCGGGCGGCGGGCGCGACCTGATGCAGCAGGGCATGCGTGCGGGCGACGGGCCCAGTCCGGTGCGCAAGCCGGGCGCGTCCGACCAGACTGAGGCCCAGGAGCAGGCCGAAAAAAGCAAGATGCAGGAAATGAAGCAGAAGCTCGAGGCCCTGATCGAGGACAGCCCCAAGCTCAAGCCGTTCAAGAAGCAGTTGCTGCTCGATGTCAGTTCCGAGGGCTTGCGCGTGCAGATCGTCGACGAGCAGAATCGTCCCATGTTCGCGCTCGCGAGCCCCACGCTGCAGCCTTATGCGCAAGACATCCTGCGTGAGATCGCCCCGGTGCTCAACGGCATGCCGAACCGCATCAGCCTGGCAGGCCACACCGACGCCACGCCCTATGCAGGCGGTGGCAAGAGCTACAGCAACTGGGAGTTGTCGGCCGATCGGGCCAATACGGCGCGCCGCGTGCTGGTCGGCGGAGGCCTCGATGAGAGCCGGCTGATCCGCGTCATCGGCCTGGCCTCGGCGGTGCTGCTCGAGCCCGACGAACCGCATAACCCGACCAACCGCCGCATCAGCATCATCTTGCTCAACAAGCGGGCTGAGGATGCCGCCATCAACGAAGGGCGCTTGAAAACTATCACATTGGGTAATTCCTGATGCAGCGATAATTTTGGGGTTTTGAGTATTTAGTATAAATTTCGGCAAATTTTTGCCGTTACTATCAGTCAGTCTGCTCCGTTTTCAAAGAACAAAAAGAACATGCGCGTCAACCAGCCCGTCACCCAGCGCGAATACCTGATCAGCGACACCAAGTCCATCGTGTCGATGACCGACACTCAGAGCCGGATCACCTATGTAAACCCCTACTTTGTCGAAGTCAGCGGTTTCTCCGAGGAGGAGCTGGTAGGTCAGCCGCACAACATCGTGCGTCACCCCGACATGCCGCCCGAGGCCTTCGAGGACATGTGGGCCACCCTCAAGCAGGGCGTGCCGTGGACCGGTCTGGTCAAGAATCGCTGCAAGAACGGCGACTTCTACTGGGTCAACGCCAACGTGACCCCGGTCTACGAGAATGGCCAGATCACGGGCTATGTGTCGGTGCGCGTCAAGCCCACGCGCGAAGCGATCCAGGCCGTCGAGCCCGTCTATGCCCAGTTCCGCGAGGGCCGGGCCCAGGGTCTGCTCATCAAGCAGGGCCAGGTGGTGCGCAGCGGCCTGCGCGGTGCCTGGGCCCGCCTTGGTCAGCTCGGTCTGGCTGCAAGACTGGCACTGGGGCTCGGTCTGCCGAGCGCCGGTCTGGCCGCCCTGGGGCTGTCGGCCCTGCTGGGCTTTGTGCCTGGGCCGGGTCTGCTGGGCCTGCTGTCCTTGGGCGGACTGCTGCTGGCGCTGTGGCTCTGGATCACGCTGCTCAAGCAGGTGGTGGCACCGCTGGCGCTGGCGACCCGGGTCGCGCGCACGATTGCCGGTGGCGACATGAATGTCAAGCTCGAGGTGCCGGGCACCGACGAGTTCAGCCAGCTGCTGCGTGCCCTCCGGCAGGTGGCGCTCAACCTCAACACCATCGTCGGGGACGTGCGCGACAACGTCGATACCATGCAAGTCGGCATGACCGAGATCGCCGCCGGCAACCTCAGCCTGTCCCAGCGCACCGAAGCGCAGGCCGCCAGCCTCGAGGAAACGGCAGCCAGCCTGGAGCAGTTTGTCGCCAACATGCACCAGAGCGTCGACAGCGCCCAGCAGGCCAACCAGCTCGCGGCCAAGGCGTCCGGCGTCGCTTCGCAGGGCGGCCAGGTGATCTCGAACTTTGGCGGCACGATGAACGAGATCAGCGCTTCGGCGTCAAAGATCGTTGACATCATCGGCCTGATCGACGGCATTGCGTTCCAGACCAATATCCTCGCGCTCAACGCCTCGGTCGAGGCCGCGCGTGCCGGCGAGCAAGGCCGCGGTTTTGCCGTGGTCGCCGGCGAGGTGCGCAGTCTGGCCGGACGTTCGGCGGCAGCGGCCAAGGACATCAAGCAGCTGATCGGGGACTCGATTGCCAAGGTGCAGGCGGGTACCCGCCAGGTCGGCGAGGCCACTGCCACCATGGACGAGATCGTCAAGTCGGTCAAGGATGTCTCGCAGATCATGGGCGAGTTGGCCGTCCTGACGCGGGAGCAGAATCAGGGTATCAACCAGATCAACACCGCCGTGGTACACCTCGATTCGGTGACCCAGAAAAACGCGGCACTGGTTGAGGAAAACGCTACGGCGTCGGAAAGTCTGGTGCAGCAGGCCCATCAGCTGCGCCAGGCAATGAATGTGTTCAAGCTCGCTCGCGCCGTCGCGTGAGCAGCTAATCAGGAGTGAATGGATGAGCGACGATTTGGACGATCTTGACGCCTTGTTCGAAGCGGCAGCCGCCCAGCATCAGGCTGAAATGAGCGCCAAGCCCCCGGCGGCAGCGGTCAGCGAAGCAGCAAGCCCGGTGCCTGCGCAACCGGAGGCAGACTCCACGCCTGCGGCGCTGGAGCCACAGGCCGTGGGCAATCCGCCTGAGTCGACCGATCAGCTGCAGCTGCCGATGTATACCCGCCTGGGCCTGATCGTGCGCGAACTGCACGATGCGCTGCGCCATCTCGGGCAGGACCGACCGCTGTTCGAGGCCGTGCATGAGATGTTCGACTCGCAGGAGCGCTTGAAATACATCGCTTCGCTGACCGAACAGGCTGCCAACAAGGTGCTCAATGCGGTCGACGAGAGCCTGCCGGCCCAGGACGCGCTGGCGCGCCAGGCACAGGAGATGTCGCAGCGCTGGCAGGCCATGTTCGAGGGCCAGCTCAGCATTGACGAGTTCAAGCAGCTGGCGGCCGACTCGCGCGACTTCTCTGCCCTGGTGGCCACCAATGCCGAGGCCGAGAAGGCGCGTCTGATGGACATCATGATGGCGCAGGACTTCCAGGACATCACGGGTCAGATCATCAAGAAGGTGGTGACCCTGACCGGCAACCTGGAGACGCAATTGACGCAGTTGTTGCGCGACTACGCGCCGATGATTACGCGCAATGCCGAAGTCGATCTGCTGTCGGGCCCCAATGTGCCGACGGCCTCGATGATGCAGACCGATGTGGACAGCTTGCTTGGCGAATTGGGGTTCTGATGGACGACGACATGCTGCAAGAGTTCGTCGTCGAGGCCTTGGACCTGGCGGCGCAAGTTGAAGACAATCTGCTGGCACTCGAGCTGCAGCCGGACAGTCACGACATCCTGAACGCGGTGTTTCGTGCCTTCCACACCATCAAGGGCAGCGCTGGCTTCATGAACCTGAGCTCGGTCGTGGCGGCCTGCCATCTGACCGAGAACCTGTTCGATGCCTTGCGCACCGATACCGCGGCCGTGACCCAGCAGGCGATCGACGTGGCACTCGAAGCCAGCGGCTTTGTCGCCGATCAGCTCGCCGCGCTGGCCGAGGGCGTCAGCCCCGACCAGCTGCCGGCCATGCCGGCGGTACTCGAGGACCGGCTGACCGAGGTGATGGCCAGTATCGGCCAAGGCGCGACCGCGGCCCTTGCTGCTGCCGCGTCCTTGCCGCCGCTATCTGACCCGGCACCGGAGCCCTCACCGCCGCCCTCGGCTGCCGCCGTCCCGCGCCTGCACAACCTGCCTGGTCAGATCGACTGGCAGGCTTATTACGAGGCCTTGCTGCCGCCGTCGGTTCTCGCGGCGATGCTGGACGATTTCGGTACAGCTCCGAGCGTCGAGCCGGTCCAGCCGGCGAGCGAGCCCGAGCGCCGCACCGCCCAGTCCGATCGGCGCGAGCAGCCTGATCGGCGTGAAACTGCCGATGTCTTGCCGGTCCCCGATGGCCAGCCGCATATTGTCGCCAAGGAAGACAGTCTGCGCGTGCGCGCCGACAAGCTCGATGCCTTGCTCGAAGTCGCTGGTGAGTCGGTGCAGGCCGCCAACCAGGCCGGTGCGCTGTTCGAGAAGCTGATGCTGTTCAAGCAGGAAGACGAGGCGATGCTGCTGATGTCGGCCCTGGCCGAGACGCTGCAGCGCGCGGCGCGCTACACCTCGGAGCTGCAGCGCGCTACGCTGGCGACTCGCATGCAGCCGGTCGGTCGCCTGTTCCAGCGCTTTCCGCGCCTGGTGCGCGAGCTCGCCCGTGATCTGGGCAAGCAGGTCGAACTGGTGATCGAGGGTGCCGAGACCGAGGTCGACCGGATCGTGGTCGACAGCCTCTACGACCCGCTGGTGCACATGCTGCGCAACTCGCTCGACCATGGCGTCGAGCCGGTCGAACGGCGGCTGGCCGCCTGCAAGCCGGAAAAGGCCCGTATTTCGCTGCGCGCCTGGCAGGAAGCCGGCAATGTCGTGATCGAGGTCGCCGACGATGGCGCCGGCATGGACCCCGAGCGCCTGCGCCACAAGGCCAAGACCCTGGGGCTGATCGGCGAGCATCTGGTCATCAGCGACGAGGATGCGCTGCAACTGGCCTTCCTGCCCGGACTCTCGACCAAGGCCCAGGCCTCCAGCGTGTCGGGACGCGGCGTCGGCATGGACGTGGTCAAGACCACGGTCGAGAAGCATCGCGGCACGATCCACATCGAGTCGACCCTGGGGCAGGGCACCTGCTTCTCGATCCGGTTGCCGATCGAGCTGTCTATCGTCCCGACCATGCTGGTCAGCGCCGGCGAGGTGCTGGTCGGCATGCCGATGTCGGCGGTCGAGCGTGTGATCGAGTTGCCCGAAGAGCTCATGAGCGTGAGTGGTCAGCCGGTGTTCCGCGACCAGGGCCGGACCCTGCCGGTGCGTTCGCTGGCCACGGTGCTGGGCTATCCGGCACGCGAGGAGCGGCTCGGCATCGTGGTCGCGAGTCCCAAGCCTTATATCCTTGGGGTCTGTCTGGTCGAGGGCACGGCCGATCTGGTGATCAAGCCGCTGACGGCCATGCCCGCGCGCGGCATCGCCGGCACGGCGCGCTCGGCCGAGGGCAGTCTGGTGCTGATCCTGGATGTGGCTTTCCTGCTCGCAGGCGGACGTTGAACCGGCGCGTCAATGCGGGTCTGACAATTTTTGAATAAATGGAGAAGCAGTGATGATTCAAAGTGAAAAGAATGACGCAGCGATCAGCAACTGGGGCCGCGGCAACACCACCGATGGACCGAGGCAGGAGTTCCTGGCCTTCACCCTGGGCAAGGAAGAGTACGGCATCGACATCCTGAAGGTGCAGGAAATCCGTGGCTACGAGGCGGTGACCCGGATTGCCAACGTCCCTGAATTCATCAAGGGCGTGGTGAACCTGCGCGGCATCATCGTGCCGATCATCGACATGCGCATCAAGTTCAATCTGGGTACGCCGACCTACGACCCGCTGACCGTGGTCATCATCCTCAACATCAGCGGCCGCATCGTCGGCATGGTGGTCGATACGGTCTCGGACGTGATCACGCTCAAGTCCGAGGAGATCAAGCCGCCGCCGGAGATGGGTGCAGCCTTCGGCACCGATTATCTGGTCGGCATCGGCACCCAGGACGAGCGCATGCTGATCCTGATCGACATCGACAAGCTGATGTCGAGCGCCGAGATGGGCCTGATCGACGCGGTCGCAGCCTGAGAAGCTGCAGCGCTCCCGCCTACCTGCTCACCCTCTCCCGGGAACCTCGATGAATTTCCTCAACCAGATCAAGGTCAGCTACCGCTTCCTGCTCGTGGGCTGCATGTCCCTGTTGCTGGCCGCGCTGCCGACCTATTCCTTTCTCACGCACGAGTTGCCTTCGCTCACGCAATCCGAGACCGAGCAACGCGGGGTACAGCCGCTGCGCGACATGATCGACGTGATCCGGTACCTGCAGCAGCATCGTGGCCTGTCCTCGATGCGCCTGGCGGGCAATGCCCAGGCGGTGGACAAGCTCAAGACGGTTGCGGCTTCGCTCGCCGACAGCCAGGGCAAGATCGAGGCCCACATCAAGTCGCTGGCGCTGCCGGCGACCCAGCAACAATGGGACAAGCTGAACCAGCGCTGGGCCGCCCTGAGCAGCAAGCTCAATGCCAGCGGCACCACCCGCGCCGAGAGCTTCGAGGAGCACACGGCGGTGATTGCCGACGCCTTCAAGGTCTTCAGCTCCATCCTCAACGATTCCAAGCTGATCCTGGATCCGCAGCCCGAGAACTATTACCTGATCGTTGCTGCCAACGAGGTGCTGAGCCTGTCCGAGGCCCAGGGCCAGTTGCGCGCGGTCGGCTCGGGCATCCTGAGCGCCCAGTCGATGTCGACGCAGGACGAGCTCAAGGTCGGTGTGCTGCTGGCCCAGGGCCTACAGGCGCAGACGCGGGCGCAGAACAGCTTCGAGTACAGCTTTGCCGCCAACGACGCCGTGTCCGCCCGCCTCAAGGAGCAGGTGCTGGCGGCCGATGCCGCCTCGCAGAAGGTCATGGCGCTGGCACGTGAAAAGCTCGCGTCGGCCAGTGCGCTCGACTATCCGGCCGACGCCTATTTCCAGGCCACGACCGAATCGATCAACCAGCAGCTCGCGCTGGCCGATGCCAGTCTGGCCCTGATCGAGGAGTTGCTTGACCAGCGACTGAAGTCCGACTGGGGCGGCCTGCTGCTGGTGCTTGCCTGCATGCTCGCCACCATGGTCGTCGGCACCGCGATTTCGCTGCTGGGTGGCCGCTCGGTCACGCGCCAGCTCGGCGGCGAACCTGGCGACGTGACGCGCTGGGTCGGCACGATCGCGCAGGGTGACCTGACCTCGACCCTCGACACCCGTACCGCAGTCGAGGGCAGCATCGTCCACGCGCTCTCCGTCATGCAGGCCAACCTGCGTCAGATGGTGATGCAGGTGCGCGGCAGCGCCAGTCAGGTGGTGGATGCCGCCGGCCAGATTGCGGCCGGCAACGGCGACCTGTCGGGCCGGACCGAACGTCAGGCCAGCGCCCTTGAGGAGATCAGTGCCTCGATGGAGGAGCTGCTGGCCACGGTGCGTCAGAACGCCGACAACGCACGCCAGGCCAACGGCCTGGCCAGCTCGGCTTCCGATGTCGCCAGCCGCGGCGGTGCACAGATGGCCGAAGTGGTCGAGACCATGCAGGCGATCAACAGCTCGGCCAACAAGATCGGCGACATCATCGGCGTGATCGACGGCATTGCCTTCCAGACCAATATCCTGGCGCTCAATGCTGCGGTCGAGGCCGCGCGTGCGGGCGAGCAGGGCCGTGGCTTCGCGGTCGTCGCGACCGAGGTGCGCAGCCTGGCCCAGCGCAGCGCGGTGGCGGCCAAGGAGATCAAGTCCCTGATCGCCGACTCGATCTCCAAGGTCGAGCAGGGCAGCTTGCAGGTCGGGCGCACCGGCGACACCATGCATGAGATGGTGACCAGCGTCAAGCGCGTGACCGACATCATGGGCGAGGTCTCGGCCTCGAGCGTCGAGCAGACGGCCGGCATCGAACAGGTCAATTCGGCCATCGTGCAGATGGACGGCGTGACGCAGCAGAACGCGGCCCTGGTCGAACAGGCCGCTGCCGCCTCCGACTCGCTGCGCGACCAGGCCGCCCAGTTGCGCGAACTGGTCAGCAGCTTCAAGGTCGGCCAGGAAAGCTCGTTCGCTCCGGTCCAGGCCGTGGCCTACCAGACCCATGCCCAGCCTGCGCGCCAGCCGTCGTTCACACCGGTCAAGCCCAAGGCCAGCGCAAGCGCCAAGCCGCCAGCCCCGGCAGCTGCCAAGTCCAAGTCCACGACGGCCGCCAAGCCAGCATCGGCTCCCAGGAGCGCACCTGCGGCGACCAGTCCGCGCCAGCAGCCCGCGCCAGCCAGCAAGCCCGAGCCCGAACTCAAGCGTCCGGCGCTGGGCAAGGGTTCAGCTCCTGCGGCAGCACCGGTCGTTGACAAGGGCGCCAAGGCAGCCCCGGCGCCGCTGAACGACGACGACTGGGAAGAGTTCTGAGGCGGTGATGCGAATGCGCAATGACCTGCAGCCGACCCCGGGCGCTCCGGCACGCCAAGGCGCCGAGGGCAAGGAGTTCCTGTTCACGCAGAGCGACTTCGAGCGCGTGCGGCGCCTGATCTACGACCGTGCCGGCATCGCGCTGGGCGACGGCAAGCAGGAGATGGTCTACAGCCGCCTGTCGCGCCGTTTGCGCCTGCTGCATCTGGGCACGTTCGAGGCCTATCTGCGCCTGCTCGAAGCGGATGCTGGCGGCAGCGAATGGGAACAGTTCACCAATGCGCTGACGACCAACCTGACCTCCTTCTTCCGCGAGGCCCATCACTTCCCGGTGCTGGCCGAGCATGTCAAGGCCCAGGGCGGGCCGATCGAGATCTGGTGCTGCGCCAGCTCGACCGGCGAGGAGCCCTATTCGCTCGCGATCACGCTGTGCGAGGCCTTTGGCACGCTGACGCCACCGGCGCGCATCCTGGCGACCGACATCGACACCCAGGTGCTGGCCAAGGCCGAGTCGGGGGTCTATTCGCTCGAGCGCGTCAGCGACATGTCGCCCGAGCGGCTCAAGCGCTTTTTCCTGCGCGGCAAGGGGCCGCAAGCGGGTTATGTGCGCCTGCGGCCCGAACTGCGCCGGCTCATCAGCTTCAAGCCGCTCAACCTGCTCGATGACCGGTGGGCGCTCAAGGGACCGTTCGATGCCGTCTTTTGCCGCAACGTCATGATCTATTTCGACAAGCCGACCCAGGGCCAGATCCTGAGCCGCCTTGCCCCTTTGCTCAAGCCGTCCGGCTTGTTGTTCGCGGGTCATTCGGAGAACCTGTCCTTCGTCACGCGGGACTTCTCTTTGATCGGCAAGACCGTTTACCAACTCAGTCAGGCCGCACGGTCTTGATGGGCGAGTCAGAAAACAAAAATCAGGCATGAGTAAGTTGCAAACCAAGCCGGTGGCGCAAGGCCATTATTTCGACAAGACCTTCGGCTGCCAGGCGGTGCGGGTCTTGCCGGGAGAGTATTTCTATACCGATCAGAGCCTGATGATGACGACCGTGCTGGGCTCCTGCGTCGCGGCCTGCATCCGCGACCGCGTGCGCGGCATCGGCGGCATGAACCATTTCCTGTTGCCCGAAGGCGCGACCGATGCTGACAGCCCGGTGTCCGAATCGATGCGCTACGGTGCTTATGCGATGGAAGTGCTGATCAACGACCTGCTCAAGGCCGGCGCGCGGCGCGAGCATCTGGAGGCCAAGGTCTTTGGCGGCGGCAACGTGCTGCCGGGCATGACCTCGATCAACGTCGGTGCCCGCAATGCCCGTTTCGTGCTGAACTACCTGCAGACCGATAACATTCCGGTATTGGTCGAGGACCTGCTCGACATCTATCCGCGCAAGGTCTGCTTTTTCCCGCACAGTGGCAAGGTCATGGTGCGCAAGCTCAAGCAGAACCTCGACACCACGGTGTTGACGACCGAGCGCGAGTACCAGAAACGCCTCGGCGCCACCCTCAAGCAGACACCGGTCAGCGGTGGCGACATTGATCTTTTTTGAATCCTGCCGGGACCTTGCCGGCGCAGTGCAGACATGACCATCAAAGTTCTGATCATTGACGACTCAGCTCTGGTGCGCCGCATCATGACCGAGATCGTGTGCAGCCAGCCCGACATGGAGGTGGTGGGGACGGCACCTGATCCGCTGGTCGCCCGCGAGCTGATCAAGCAGACCAACCCCGACGTGCTGACGCTCGACGTCGAGATGCCGCGCATGGACGGACTCGACTTTCTCGAGCGCCTGATGCGGCTGCGGCCGATGCCGGTGGTCATGGTGTCCTCGCTGACCGACCGCGGCTCGGAGATCACGCTGCGTGCGCTCGAACTCGGCGCGGTCGATTTCGTCGCCAAGCCCAAGCTCGCGATCGCCAGCGGGCTGCAGGCCTATGCCGACTTGCTGGCTGACAAGATCCGGGCCGCCTACCAGGCCCGGACCCGGATCGCCCAGCGCGCGCGCGCCCAGCCGGCCAAGGCGCCGGCCGGCCGCCCGGCATTGGGCAACCGCCTGATCAGCAGCGAGAAGCTGATCATCATCGGTGCCTCCACCGGCGGCACCGAGGCGATCAAGGATTTCCTGGTCCAGATGCCGCCCGACTGCCCCGGCATCCTGATCACCCAGCACATGCCCGAGGGTTTCACCGCCTCGTTCGCGCGTCGCCTCGATAGCCTGTGCCGCATCAGCGTGGTCGAGGCCGCCGGCGGCGAGCGCATCCTGCCGGGACATGCCTATATTGCGCCTGGCCATTCCCATCTGTTGCTGGCCCGCAGTGGTGCCAACTACATGACCCAGATCGAGCAGAGCGAGCCGGTCAACCGCCACCGGCCCTCGGTCGATGTGCTGTTCCGCTCGGTCGCCCTGCATGCGGGCAAGAACGCGGTCGGCGTCATCATGACCGGCATGGGCCGTGACGGCGCTGCCGGCATGCTCGAGATGCGCCACGCCGGTGCTTACAATTTTGCCCAGGATGAAGCCTCCTGTGTCGTGTTTGGCATGCCCAAGGAGGCCATCGCGGCCGGCGCGGTGCAAGAGGTCGGCCCGATTGACCGGCTTGCCAGCATGGTGCTCGACCACCTGACGCGTCAGAGCGGCCGAGCGCTGCGCGTGTGAAGATGTTGCCGCGCCTGTCTTGACCGTCTGCCCATTCCCAATACCTTTCCGTTCATCATGTCTGAATCCAATCTCAAATTCCTGGTCGTCGACGACTTTTCGACCATGCGCCGCATCGTGCGCAACCTGCTCAAGGAACTGGGTCATGCCAGCGTCGACGAGGCCGAGGACGGCGTTGCCGCGCTGTCCAAGCTCAAGCGCGACAGTTTCGACTTCGTGATCTCCGACTGGAACATGCCCAATATGGACGGCCTGCAGCTGCTGCAAGCCGTGCGTGCCGATCCGGCACTGTCGGCGCTGCCGGTGCTGATGGTGACGGCCGAAGCCAAGAAGGAAAACATCATTGCCGCCGCGCAGGCGGGTGCCAGTGGCTACATCGTCAAGCCGTTCACGGCCGCGACACTGGATGAGAAGATCACCAAGATCCTCGAAAAACTCAAGGGTTGAGTGCCGGGGCAGGCAATAGCGGGCGGGGCCTGGACCAGCTCCGTCGCATTGCCCCGCCGCATTCGCTGCCGAAACCGCGGTCTCGGCGCCTCTTCCGTGCGCCGGGCCGCTCAGGCGCCGGTCAGGCTGCGCTGCTGTCCGAGCAGATGCGCCACATCGACGATCAGCGACACGCTGCCGTCCCACAATATGGTTGCGCCCGAGATATTGGGCACTCTGCGGTAGTGGGTTTCGAGATTCTTGACCACGATCTGATGCTGGCCGATGACCTCGTCGATCCAGAGCGCGGCCTTGCGGCTTTCCATCTGCACCACCACCAGGATGCCGTTCGAAGGTTCCTGTGATTGCGGTGCGACGCCGAACAGTTCGTGCAGCGCCAGTACCGGCAGGTATTCGCCGCGCACCCGTATCACCAGGCCATCGCCGCTCAGGTGGTGCAGGTCCTTGCGTGCCGGCTGGAAGGATTCGACCACATAGCTCAGCGGCAGGATGTAGATCTCGCCGCCCACGCGCACCGAGATGCCGTCGAGTATCGCCAGCGTCAGCGGCAGCGAGATCGTGATGCGCGTGCCCTGGCCGGCCAGGGACTTGATGCCCAGCGTGCCGCCCAGCGAGGTGATGTTGCGCCTGACCACGTCCATGCCGACGCCGCGGCCCGAGACATCGGTCACGGTCTCCGCGGTCGAGAAGCCCGGCAGGCAGATCAGTTGCCAGACCTCCTCGTCGCTCATCTCGGGCGAGACTTCCAGGCCGCTGCTGCTGGCCTTGCGCAGGATCTTCTCGCGGTCGAGTCCGCCGCCGTCATCGCTGACCTCGATCACGATATGGCTGCCCTGGTGCATCGCCGATAGCCGCAGCAGGCCGGTTTCGCTCTTGCCGCTTTGCAGCCGCAATGCCGGCGCCTCGATGCCGTGGTCCACGCTGTTGCGCACCAGGTGGGTCAGGGGGTCGACGATCTTCTCGATCAGGCCCTTGTCGAGTTCGGTCGCGCCGCCCTCGGTCACGAACTCGACCCGCTTGCCCAGCTTGCTCGAGAGCTCGTGCACCAGGCGCGGGAAGCGCGAGAAGACGAAATCCATCGGCATCATGCGGATCGACATCACCGAATCTTGCAGGTCGCGCGTATTGCGGCTCAGGTGCTCGATGCCGCTGACCAGCTTTTCGTGCAGGGCCGGATCGAGATCCTTGCTGCAGGCCGAGATCATGGCCTGCGTGATCACGAGCTCGCCGACCAGATTGATCAGCTGGTCGACCTTGTCGATGTTGACGCGTATCGTCGAGGTCTCGGTGCCATGGCTGCCGTTGTCGCGCCGTGTCGAGCCAGCAGGCGAGGAGGGCTCGGGCGCGCTGACCGGGCCCGGTGCTGCCGCAGGCAACAGGGCCGCTTCAGCGGCTTCGGCGCTTGCGCTGGCAGGGTCTGCTCCCGGCAGATCGTCGAGCGGCTCGAAGAAGCCGTAACCCAGGTCCTCTTCTTCCTGCGCAGCCGCTGCCACGACGGGTTCGACCGATGCCGCGGTCTTGCTCTGGTTGCTGGCTCGCAGCCACTGCGCGTCGAGCGCTGCGCGCACCTGCTGTACCCGTTCCTGGTCTACCGGACGCTCATGCTGCAGCCCGTCGAGCTGCATCTTGAGCACATCCTTGGCCTCGAGCATCAGGTGGCGGTGCAGCTCGGTCAGGCGCAGATGGCCGTGGCGGAATTCATCGAGCAGCGACTCCATCACATGGGTGATGTCGGTCAGGTCGGAAAAGCCGAAAGTCGCGGCATTGCCCTTGACCGAATGGGCAATGCGGAAGATGGCGTGCAGGGACTCGACGTCGGGCGCCTGAATGTCCAGATCGAGCAGCAGCGCTTCGAGCTGCTGCAGCAATTCCTCGGTTTCGTCGAAGAAGATCTGGAAGAACTGACTGGTATCGATTGCCATCGGGCCGCCCTGCCTTTCGGCTTCAGCCGATCACTCGCTTGACCACGGCGATCAGGCGCTCGGGGTCGAAGGGCTTGACGATCCAGCCGGTGGCACCGGCGGCCCGGCCCAGGGCTTTCATCTCGTCACCGGATTCGGTGGTCAGCATCAGGATCGGGGTGCGCTGGAAGCCGGGCAACTGGCGCAGCTGCTTAATCAGCGTCAGGCCATCCATGTTCGGCATGTTCTGGTCGGTCAGCACCAGGTCGAACTGTTGCTGTTTGGCGAGTGCGAGCGCTTCGACGCCGTCGGCAGCCTCGGTCACGCCGTAGCCGGCGGATTTGAGGCTGAAATTGACCATCTGCCTCAGCGAGCGGGAATCGTCAACAGCTAGTACGGATTTCATGGCGGGGGGGCTTGTTCGGGTTAGAAGAGTTCGATGTCGCCGCACGAGAGGTCCTGCTGTTGCAGCTCTCCCTGCAGGGTTTTTCCGAGTTGCGACTGCTGAGCTGCCAGCACTTGGATGGCCTGTGGCCAGTCTGGCCGCTGCGCGTCCAGGCTCAGTCCGGCCGTTGCAGCGACTTGCAGGCCTTCCAGTCGCAGCCTGACGCGCTGCAGCAGCTGTCGGGTCAGGTCATGGAATTGCAGGCTGGTGATGGCCAGATGGACATGCGGTCTCAGCGAAGGCGAATCAGCCGGAATTCTACCGGCCTCATGCTGCTCCAAGCCCTCGCCCAGGGCGTTGAAACAGGTATTGAGCTGTTCGATCGCCTCATCGAGCAAATTGTCGGTCTGTGTCAGGTCCGAGCAGGCGGCCTCCAGCTGAGCCTGGACGAGCTCACAGAAACCCTGCAGAAACTGCTCTGATGGGCTGGGCTTGGCGCGGGAACTGTTCATGAAGCTGCTGCTGGCACGAAAATTTGGCGGAGAAATTTGTGTTGGATGGAGGTGACGCCAGCTCAGCGTTTCATACGTGATAGGCCTGACTATCATGATACATTGTTTGACAGATCCCTCGATAAATTGTCGAGGTAAATATTTTTTTTGACAGTGCGCAGCCTCTTTTGAGCAGACTTTGGCATCAGCATCGATCGAATTTCGACGCTTTGCCGGCTGGGGTGCACCGGCCCCCATCAACCCAGGATAGAAAGAGGAGTGTAAGAAAATGAAGCATTCGCAGTCGGCGACACACAGCGAACTGTCACTGCCCGAAGGCACGACCCTGATGTCGATGACCGACCTCCAGGGCCGCATCACCTACGTCAACGAGTCCTTCATTCGCTACAGCGGCTATACGCGCGAGGAGTTGCTCGGTCAGCCGCTCAGCATCCTGCGCCACCCCGAGATGCCGCCCGAGGTCTTTGCCGACATGTGGGCTACCGTGCGCCAGGGCGAAGTCTGGAGCGGCGTGCTCAAGAACCGCTGCAAGAACGGCGACTTCTACTGGGCGCGTGCCAACATGACGCCAATGTACCGCAATGGCCAGTTGGTGGGCTACATGTCGGTGCGCAACAAGACGGCGCGCGGTTTCATCGAGGCGGTCGAGCGCATTTATCCGGCCTTCGTGGCTGGCCAGGCCCGCGGCCTGGTCTTCCACAAGGGGCGCCTCCAGCGCCGCGGCTGGCTGCGTGGCTGGTCGGATCGGTTGCAGAACCTGACGGTGCGTTCGCGCATCCGCCTGGCCAGCCTGGCCGCCTGGACTGGTCTGCAGCTGTCCTGTCTGGCGCTGGCGGTCCCGGCGTCGTCCTGGCTCTGGCTGGCGCTGGCTTCGGCCCTGCTGTCGCTGCTGAGTGCGGCCTGGCTCGAGCGCCAGATCGCGCGTCCGCTGCAGGTCGTGCTGCGCCAGGCGCTCAATGTGGCGGCGGGCAACCCCGAAAACGATGCCAATATCGGTCGCATCGACGAGATCGGCATGGTGCTGCGTGCGATCAACCAGGCCGGACACAATGTGCGCTCGCTGATCGACGATGTCGGCCATCAGCTCGCCGGCCTGCGCCAGGCGACCGGCGAAGTGCTGCGATCCAGCCTCGAGCTGAGTCAGCGCACCGAGGAGCAGGCGGCCAACGTGGAGCAGACTGCCGCCTCGATGGAGCAGCTGCAGGTCACCGTCAAGAAGAATGCCGACAGCGCGCAGGTCTCGTCCGAGCTCGCGGGCGGCGCCCGTGCCGTCGCCAGCCAGGGTGGCTTGGTGGTCGGCCAGGTGGCGACGACGATGGAGCAGATCAGCGCGAGCAGCCGCAAGATCGGCGACATCGTCGGCGTGATCGACGGCATCGCCTTCCAGACCAATATCCTGGCACTCAATGCCGCGGTCGAGGCTGCGCGCGCCGGCGAGCAGGGCCGTGGCTTTGCCGTCGTGGCGACCGAGGTGCGCAGCCTGGCCCAGCGCAGCGCGGTGGCGGCCAAGGAAATCAAGGAGCTGATCGGTGCCAGCGTCGCGAGCATGAACGCCGGTGCCGGCCTGGCCCGCGGCGCCCAGTCGACCATGGACGACATCGTGCGTCAGGTCCACGGCGTGGCCCAGTTGGTCGCCGAGATCGGGGCTGCCAGCGTCGAGCAATCCTCGGGCATCAGCCAGATCGCCGATGCTGTCGCGCAGCTCGACCGCGTGACCCAGCAGAACGCGGCCATGGTCGAGCAGTCGGCCGCGATTGCCGAAAGCCTGCAGCAGCGTGCCGACCGGCTCGGCGACGCGGTCAATGTCTTCGCGCAAGGCGAGTTAGCGGCAACCCAGGCCTGAAACCGCGGCGGTAATTTTCTTGCTGGTCATTATTTCGAGTGCTGCTGAATCCGGATTTCAGCGCTGATGCCATAATAGAGGGCTGAATTACACCCAAGGCAAACGGGTCAAGGTCGCGCGTCAGATCGATGCCATGTCCTTGGCCTCAAGTCCCGAAGCCGCCTCACGAGGGTAGGTCCAAGGGGCACCCCAGGTTTTTCGTTAGAGAAATACCCGAAAGGTTCATCATGGAAATCAACAAGGCAGAACTCGCCTCCGCAGCGGCCGCTTCCGGCCAACCCCACGAAGAATTGATGGGCGCCGAGATCCTCGTGCGCGCCCTGCAGGCCGAGGGTGTCCAGCATATCTGGGGCTACCCTGGTGGCGCCGTGCTCTACATCTACGACGCGCTCTACAAGCAAGACACCATCCAGCACGTGCTGGTGCGCCACGAGCAGGCTGCCGTGCATGCCGCCGACGGCTTTGCGCGCGCCACTGGCGAAGTCGGCGTCGCGCTCGTGACCTCGGGTCCGGGCCTGACCAACGCCGTCACCGGCATTGCCACCGCCTACTCCGACAGCATCCCGATGGTGATCATCTCGGGCCAGGTCGGCACCGCCGCCATCGGCTCGGATGCCTTCCAGGAATGCGACACCGTCGGCATCACGCGTCCGGTGGTCAAGCACAACTTCCTGGTCAAGGATGCGCGCGACATGGCCGAGACCATGAAGAAGGCGTTCCACATCGCCCGCACCGGCCGTCCCGGCCCGGTGGTGGTCGACGTGCCCAAGGACGTGTCCTTCCTCAAGGTGCCTTATCACGGCTACCCCGAGTCGGTCTCGATGCGCAGCTACAACCCGGTGCGCAAGGGCCATGGCGGCCAGATGCGCAAGGCGCTGCAGTTGCTGCTCAACGCCAAGCGCCCCTACATCTACACCGGTGGCGGCGTGCTGCTGGGCAATGCGGTGCAGGAACTGCGCACCCTGGTCGACCTGCTCGGCGTGCCGGTGACCCACACGCTGATGGGCCTGGGCGCCTATCCGTCGACCGACCCCAAGTTCCTCGGCATGCTGGGCATGCACGGCACCGTGCAGGCCAACTACGCGATGCAGAACTGCGACGTGCTGCTGGCCGTCGGCGCGCGCTTCGATGACCGCGTGATCGGCAACCCCAAGCATTTCGCCTCGGTCGAGCGCAAGATCGTCCACATCGACATCGATCCCTCGAGCATCGCCAAGCGCGTCAAGGTCGACGTGCCGATCGTCGGCGACGTCAAGGACGTGCTGACCGAGCTGATCCACATGATCAAGGAGTCGCAGCAGCGGCCCGACGCGCAGGCGCTGGCTTCCTGGTGGAGCACCATCGACAACTGGCGCGCCAAGGACTGCCTGGCCTATGACCGCGGCAACACCGAAGTCATCAAGCCGCAGGCCGTGGTCGAGACGCTCTGGAACATGACCCAGGACGACGACTGCTACATCACGTCCGACGTCGGCCAGCACCAGATGTTCGCGGCCCAGTTCTACAAGTTCAACGAGCCGCGGCGCTGGATCAACTCGGGCGGCCTGGGCACCATGGGTGTCGGCCTGCCGTACGCGATGGGCATCAAGCTGGCCAAGCCGCAGGCCGATTGCTGGTGCATCACCGGCGAAGGCTCGATCCAGATGAACATCCAGGAGCTGTCGACCTGCAAGCAGTACGACACCCCGGTCAAGATCGTCGCGCTGAACAACCGCTACCTCGGCATGGTGCGCCAGTGGCAGGAGCTGGTCTACCAGGGCCGCTACAGCCACAGCTACATGGATGCGCTGCCCGACTTCGTCAAGCTGGCCGAGGCCTACGGCCATGTCGGTATGCTGATCGAACGGCCCGAGGATGTCGAGCCCGCGCTGCGCGAGGCCCGTGCCATCAAGGACCGCACCGTGTTCCTGGACTTCCGCACCGACCCGACCGAGAACGTCTGGCCGATGGTCGAAGCCGGCAAGGGCATCACCGAAATGCTGCTCGGCTCGGAAGAGCTGTAACCCTTCAATCCCTTCGACAGAAGAATCTATTGCCCGCCAAGCCCGCCGCTTACCGGCGTCGGGGGAGGGCGGCAAGAAGAGGAATCGCTGAAATGAAACACATCATCGCCGTCTTGATCGAGAACGAGGCTGGTGCGCTGTCGCGCGTGGTCGGCCTGTTCTCGGCCCGTGCCTACAACATCGAGTCGCTGACCGTGGCGCCGACCGAGGACCCCTCGCTGTCGCGCATGACGATCCAGACCACCGGCTCGCCCGAGGTGATCGAGCAGATCACCAAGCACCTGAACCGCCTGATCGAGGTGGTCAAGGTGGTCGACCTGACCGAAGGCGGCTACACCGAGCGCGAGCTGATGCTGGTCAAGGTGCGTGCGGTCGGCAAGGAGCGCGAGGAGATGAAGCGCATGGCCGACATCTTCCGCGGCCGCATCATCGATGTGACCGAGAAGAGCTACACCATCGAGCTGACTGGCGACCAGTCCAAGAACGACGCCTTCCTCGAGGCGATCGATCGCAGCGCGATTCTCGAGACCGTGCGCACCGGCCCGAGCGGCATCGGCCGCGGCGAGCGCATCCTGCGCGTCTGACCCGGTCTCGCGTTTAAACTACCCCGTTTTTCGGGCTCAGCCTTTTGCCGTTCGGGCTGGGCCTGTCGATGCCCTTCGACGGGCTCGTCCTCGAACGGCACCCCCATTTTTACGGAGCAACCATGAACGTTTTTTACGACAAAGACTGTGACCTGTCCCTGATCAAGGGCAAGACCGTGGCCATCATCGGCTACGGCTCGCAAGGCCATGCCCACGCCCAGAACCTGAACGACAGCGGCGTCAAGGTCGTCGTCGGTCTGCGCAAGGGCGGTGCGTCCTGGGACAAGGTCGCCAAGGCTGGCCTGACCGTGATGGAAGTCAACGACGCCGTCAAGGCCGCTGACCTGGTCATGATCCTGTTGCCCGACGAGAACATCCCCGAGGTGTACAACAACAACGTCGCCCCGAACATGAAGCAGGGCGCCACCCTGGCCTTCGCTCACGGCTTCAACGTGCATTACAACCAGGTCGTGCCGCGCGCTGACCTGGACGTGATCATGGTCGCTCCCAAGGGCCCGGGCCACACCGTGCGCTCCGAGTACCTCAAGGGCGGCGGCGTGCCGTCGCTGATCGCTGTCTACCAGGACAAGTCCGGCAAGGCCCGTGACCTGGCCCTGTCCTACGCCATGGCCAACGGCGGCGGCAAGGGTGGCATCATCGAGACCAACTTCCGCGAAGAGACCGAAACCGACCTGTTCGGCGAGCAGGCCGTGCTGTGCGGCGGCGCCGTCGAGCTGGTCAAGATGGGCTTCGAGACCCTGACCGAAGCCGGCTACGCACCGGAAATGGCCTACTTCGAGTGCCTGCACGAGCTCAAGCTGATCGTCGACCTCATGTACGAAGGCGGCATCGCCAACATGAACTATTCGATCTCGAACAACGCCGAATACGGCGAGTACGTGACCGGCACCGAGGTGATCAACGAGCAGTCGCGCGAAGCCATGCGCAATGCTCTGAAGCGCATCCAGACCGGCGAATACGCCAAGATGTTCATCCTCGAAGGCAAGACCAACTACCCGTCGATGACGGCCCGCCGTCGCCTGAACGCCGAGCACTCGATCGAGATCGTCGGCGAGAAGCTGCGCGGCATGATGCCCTGGATTGCCAAGAACAAGCTGGTCGACCAGACCCGCAACTGATCTTGCTGCCGGCCTCGCGGTCGGCTTCAAGCCAGACAACCGCCTGTCGGCATGCCGGCCGGCGGTTTTTTTACGTCCGTTGTCGCTGGGCGTTACGCTGGCTTACACTCGATCCCCATGACCGCCTGCCAATACCAAGCCTGATCCGAGCCATGCACGACGGAGCCGATCCCCTGAACACCCCCGAAGCGACGCAGCCCAAGCGCCACAAGGGCATCTACATGCTGCCCAACATGATCACGCTCGCCGCGCTGTTCGGCGGCTTCTACGCGATCGTGATGTCGATGAACGGGCGCTACGACCTGGCGACCGCCGCGATCTTCGTCGCCATGGTGCTCGACAGCCTGGATGGCCGGGTCGCGCGCATGACGCACACCCAGAGCGCCTTTGGCGAGCAGATGGATTCGCTGTCCGACATGGTGTCGTTCGGCGCCGCGCCGGCGCTGATTGCCTACGAGTGGGGCCTGCGTGACCTGGGCCGCTGGGGCTGGATCGCCGCCTTCGTCTATTGCGCCTGCGCCGCGCTGCGGCTGGCACGCTTCAACGTCAACACCAGCGTGGTCGACAAGCGCTTCTTCCAGGGCCTGCCTTCGCCGGCCGCGGCCGCTCTGGTGGCCGGCTTCATCTGGCTGGCGACCGAGGGCGGCTACCAGGCCGCTGACCTGGCCTGGCCGATGTTCGCGATCACGCTCTACGCCGGCCTGACCATGGTGACCAATGCGCCGTTCTACAGCTTCAAGGATCTGTCGATGAAGCGGAGCGTGCCGTTCGCTGCCATCGTGCTGGTGCTGCTGGCGATCGCGGTCATCAACATCCATCCGCCGACGGTGCTGTTCGGCGTCTTCGTCTGCTATGCGCTGTCGGGCTATGTGATCTACGGCGTGCGCAAGGCCAAGGGCCAGCCGACCAGCGTGATCAGCACCACGATCGACGAGCCCGACGAGCGCGGCTTGCACGACTGATCCCTCGCTGGCGGCCAAATCCGCCTCTGCGTGATGGTTTCTTTCTATCGGATGCAGGATTTCTTTGTGATACATTGGCAGACATGAATTCCGCACGTCAACTGCTACTAGCGCTGATGCCACAAGGGCAGGCTGGATAGCGCGCGCGTTTTCAGCACCAACGGCCCGTATGCACCCGCAGCGGGCCGTTTGTTTTGGATGCTGCGGGGATTTTGTCTGTGCTGGCCACGAGCCGGCTTCAAGGAGTACAAATGACCGACAAACTGATCATCTTCGACACCACCTTGCGTGACGGCGAGCAATCGCCCGGCGCCTCCATGACCCGTGACGAGAAGCTGCGCATCGCGCGCCAGCTCGAGCGTCTGAGGGTCGACGTGATCGAAGCCGGTTTTGCCGCCAGCTCCAATGGCGACTTCGAGTCGGTCAAGACCATCGCCGACCACATCAAGGACTCGACCATCTGCTCGCTGTCGCGCGCCAACGAGCGTGACATCGCGCGCTCGGCCGAGGCGCTCAAGGGCGCCAACCGTGCCCGCATCCACACCTTCATCGCCACTTCGCCGTTGCACATGGAGAAGAAGCTGCGCATGACGCCCGAGCAGGTGCTCGAGCAGGCCAAGGCTTCGGTGCGCTTCGCGCGCAACCTGGTCGGCGACGTCGAGTTCAGCGCCGAGGACGGCTACCGCTCCGAGCTCGCTTTCCTGGCGCGCGTGGTCGAGGCCGTGATCAAGGAAGGCGCGACCACGATCAACATTCCCGACACGGTCGGCTACGCCATCCCCGAGCTCTACGGCAACTTCATCAAGACCCTGCGCGAGATGGTGCCCAACTCGGACCAGGCAATCTGGTCGGTGCACTGCCACAACGACCTCGGCATGGCGGTGGCCAACTCGCTCGCCGGCGTCAAGATCGGCGGCGCGCGCCAGGTCGAGTGCACCATCAACGGCCTGGGCGAGCGCGCCGGCAACTGCTCGCTCGAGGAAGTCGTGATGGCGGTCAAGACCCGCCGCGACTACTTCGGCCTGGATGTCGGCATCGACACCAGCCAGATCGTGCCGGCCAGCCGCATGGTCAGCCAGACCACCGGCTTCGTGGTGCAGCCGAACAAGGCCGTGGTCGGCGCCAATGCCTTCGCCCATGCCTCGGGCATCCACCAGGACGGCGTGCTGAAGGCGCGTGACACCTACGAGATCATGCGCGCCGAGGACGTGGGCTGGAGCGCCAACAAGATCGTGCTGGGCAAGCTCAGCGGTCGCAACGCCTTCAAGCAGCGCCTGCAGGAGCTCGGCATCGAGATGGAGTCCGAGGGCGAGATCAATACGGCCTTTGCCAAGTTCAAGGAACTGGCCGACCGCAAGAGCGAGATCTTCGACGAGGACATCCTGGCCCTGGTCAGCGACGAGAGCGTGACCGCTGCCAAGGAGCAGTACGGCCTGGTCTCGCTGGCCCAGCACAGCGAAACCGGCGAGCGTCCGCGCGCCAAGGTCGTGTTCACGGTCGATGGCAAGGAGTTCACCGGCGAGTCCGATGGCAACGGCCCGGTCGACGCCTCGCTGAAGGCGATCGAGCAGCATGTCAACAGCGGCGCCGAGCTGCTGCTGTACTCGGTCAACGCGATCACGACCGGCTCGACCGAGAGCCAGGGCGAGGTCACGGTGCGACTGCAGCATGGCGGGCGCGTGGTCAACGGTGTCGGCGCCGACCCGGACATCGTGGTGGCATCGGCCAAGGCCTACCTGAGCGCGCTCAACAAGCTGCACAGCAAGATCGAGCGGGTCGCGGCCCAGCTCTGATCCGCTGCCGGGAGGCCGATCCTGGCCTCCTAGAAATGAAATTGATATTGCTAGTCATTTGCTGACGTTTTATACTTCTTAGTGTTGGTTTTTATGAGTTTGGAGTGTAAGCAAATGACCCATGGCAAGCTTCAGTGGCTACGCCGCGCGACCGCTGCCCTGAGTTTGGGGGTGACGCTTTCCTTGATAGCGCCGCCTTCTCTCATGGCTGCGGGTGCGCCCGCCAAGAAAAAACCCGTCGCTGCGCAGAAGGTCAAGGCCCAGGCCAAGGTGAAGGCCGTCGGCAAGGCCCGCGTGGTGTCGGCGCGCGCCAAGCGGTCCGCTGCCAAGGCGGTCGTGCAGGCCAAGGCCAGTCCCCGTCCCCAGTCCAGCAAGGCGCGCCGCGCGGCGGTGATCGCGGCCAAGTCGGCGGCGGTGGCCGGTGGCGGCCTGGCCGCCGCCTCGGCGGTCAACGCCGTCGAGCGCAAGTCCGACAACCGGGCAGATGCGGCTTCCGGCGCCGATGAGCCGCCCAAGCTCAGCGCCAACGCGGTGTTCGTGATGGACCAGAACAGCCGCGAGGTGCTGGTCAGCAAGAACGACAAGGCCGTGATGCCGATCGCCTCGCTGACCAAGCTGATGACCGGGCTGCTGGTGGCCGATGCCAAGCTGCCGCTGGACGAGGAAATCACCATCACCGAGGATGACCTCGACATCTACAAGGGCACCGGCTCGCGGCTGTCGGTTGGCACCCGGCTCACGCGCGGCGAGGCCATGCATCTGGCGCTGATGTCGAGCGAGAACCGGGCCGCCCATGCGCTGGGACGCACCTATCCCGGCGGCATGCTCAATTTCGTGCGTCTGATGAATGCCAAGGCGGCCGAACTCGGCATGCGCGACACCCGCTATGTCGAGCCGACCGGCCTGTCGGTCGAGAACCGCTCCAGTGCACGCGACCTCGCGCTGCTGGTTGCGGCGGCCTACCAGCGCCCGCTGCTGCGCGAGTTCTCGACCTCGCAGGGCTATGCGGTCGAATCGGGCCGGCGCGTGCTGCAGTACCACAACAGCAACCGCCTGACGGCCGATCCGAAATGGGACATCGGTCTGCAGAAGACCGGCTACATCTCGGAGGCCGGCCGCTGCATGGTGATGTCGGCCAAGCTGGCCGGGCGTCAGGTCATCATGGTCTTCCTCGATGCGGCCGACAAGTCGGCACGCATTGGCGACGCGCAGCGGGTGCGCCGCTATGTCGAATCGGTGGTTTCGGCTGACGCGATCGAGCGCCTGGCCTGGCGCAAGGGCTGAACCGGCTGTTGTGGTCGGAGCCGTAGCCAGGGCCGGGTCTTGCGGCCCGGCTGCTGGCTGATTCCTGCTGCTGTGCAGCGGGCCGCTGTTACTTGCCGGGGCAGCCCAGCGCGTGGCTGATCGAGTTGGCCGTGGCTTGCAGCTTGGGCAGCCAGCCCTCGTCGAGCCGGTCGGCCGGCGCCGAGATCGACAATCCCGCCACCAGCTTGCCCTGGTCGTCGTAGATGCCGGCGGCCATGCAGCGCACCCCGAGCTCGAGTTCCTCGTTGTCGCGCGCGCTGCCCAGCTGGCGGCATTGCTGCAGCTCGCGCTCGAGCGCCGACAGCTGGGTCAGGCTGTTCGGGGTATTGCCCATCAGTCCGGTGCGGGTGGCATAGGCGCGCACGCGCTGCGGGTCGTCAGCGGCCAGGAACAGCTTGCCGACCGAGGTCAGGTGCAGCGGCGCGTGTCCGCCGATGGCACGCACCACCTGCATGCCCGAGCGCTCGCTGTAGGCGCGTTCGACATAGACGATTTCGTCGCCCTGGCGCACGCTCAGGTTGACCGGCTGCTGGATCAGCTTGTGCAGCTCGCGCATCGGCCCCAGCGCGGTGTCGCGCACGCTCAGGCGGCCCTTGACCAGGTTGCCGAGCTCGAGCAGCCGCATGCCGAGCCGGTAGCTGCCTGGCTCGGGCCGGTCGACATAACGTCCGAGCGCCAGATCGTTCAGGATCCGGTGCGCGGTCGACGGGTGCAGTCCCGTCTTCTGGCTGATTTCCTTCAGCGACAGGGCGTCCTCGCGCGAGGCGAGCACGTCCATCAGGGTGAAGATGCGTTCGATCACCTGAACGCTGGGATGGCTGGGAATGAGGTCGGGGCGTCTGGTCATGGCATGAAGTTCATCGCTTCCATTTTACAAGATGAAATTCAGCTTGTCCCGCAGTGCAGCATCAGGCTTCTGGGTCTTCGGTCCAGACGCCTTCGCGCAGCAGCTGGTGCGGCGCGAAATTCCGCTTGTAGGCCATCTTGGGACTCTGGGCGATCCAGTAGCCGAGGTAGACCCAGGGCAGGCCCAGGCTCCTGGCCTGGGCTATCTGCCACAGCACGTTGTAGGTGCCGTAGGCGGCGCCGGCTTCGGGCTCGTAGAAGGTGTAGACGGCTGACAGTCCGTCAGCCAGCACGTCGATCAGCGACACCATCTTGAGCCGTTCTGGCTCCTGCGCGGTCGCGGGTAGGAAAAACTCGACCAGGCGTGAATTGACCCGGCTTTGCAGCAGGAACTGGTCGTACTGCTCGACGCTGTCGTGGTCCATGCCGCCACCCGAATGACGCGCGCGCTGGTAGCGCAGGTAGAGGGCGTAATGCTCGCGGTCGAAGCCCAGGCTCAGCACCCGGGTCTGCAGCCCGGCATGGAGGGCCTGGGCGCGGCGCTGGCTGCGTCGAGGGACAAAGCGTTCGGCATCGACGCGCAACGGCACGCAGGCCTGGCAGCCGTCGCAGTGGGGCCGGTAGGTGAACAGGCCGCTGCGGCGAAAGCCCAGCGTGACGAGTCCGGAGTAGGCGTCGTTGTGGATCAGGTGGCCGGGGGTTGCGACCTGGGAGCGCGCCTGGCGCCCGTCCAGGTAGCTGCAGGGGTAGGGCGCGGTGGCATAGAACTGCAAGGCCTGCAGCGGAAGTTCCTGACCCTGGTTCATGTGGCGCTCACGAGGGTGACGTTGGTCGACGGTCCAGCCATGCGGACAAGTATAGGGGCTCGAAATGCCAGGCGGGCGCTGGCCGTGCGACTTGCTGGCGCACCAGCCGCAGGAAGTCCTGGCGCGGCAGCTCGCGCGCGCCGAGCGAGGCCAGGTGGGCCGTGTTCTGCTGGCAGTCTATGGCTTCGATGTCCCAGCACTCGCAGGCGGCGACCAGCGCGGCGAGCGCTATCTTGGAGGCATTGCTGCGCCGGCTGAACATCGATTCGCCGAACACCATGCGGCCCAGGTTGATGCAGTAGAGCCCGCCCGCGAGTTCGCCATCCCACCAGGTCTCGACGCTGTGCGCGTGGCCGGCGCGGTGCAGCGCGCAATAGGCCTCGATCATCTCGGGCAGGATCCAGGTGCCGTCCTGGCCCTTGCGCGGGCTGCCGGAGCAGGCGCGGATCACGGCCTCGAAGTCGTGGTCGAAGCGGACCTTGAGCCGGCCGCTGCTCAGCCCGGCGCGGATCTCCTTGCGCAGCGAGGGCTGCAGCTTGAAATCGGCCACCCGCAGCAGCATGCGTGGGTCGGTACTCCACCAGAGTATCGGTTGGCCATCCGAATACCAGGGGAAGATGCCGTTGCCATATGCCTGGACCAGGGTGGCGACATCGAGCGCGCCACCGGCGGCGAGCAGACCTGGCGCGGGATCGCCGACGCCCCAGGCCTGATCGACGGGCGGGAAGGGCTGGCCGGGTTCGAGCCAGGGGATTGGGCGGGTGCGTTTCATGGTCTGGCGGGAGTCTTGTCCGGGTAGTCGCAGCAATCGATCACGGCGCAGCGCTCGCAATGCGGCTTGCGCGCGGTGCAGACATAGCGCCCATGCAGGATCAGCCAGTGGTGTGCATGCTCCAGGTATTTGGCCGGGATGCGCTTGAGCAGTTTTTGCTCGACTTCGAGCGGAGTCTTGCCGGGCGCCAGTCCAGTGCGGTTGCCGAGCCGGAAGATATGGGTGTCGACCGCCATGGTCGGCTCGCCGAAGGCGACGTTGAGTACCACGTTGGCGGTCTTGCGGCCGACCCCGGGCAGTTCCTCGAGTTCCTCGCGCGTGCGCGGCACCTGGCCGCCATGCTTGTCGAGCAGGATCTGGCAGGTTGCCAGCAGGTGTTTCGCCTTGCTGCGGTAGAGGCCGATGGTCCTGATCTGCTCCTCCAGCCCTTCGAGGCCGAGGTCGAGCAGCTGTTGTGGCGTGTTGGCGATGGGGAACAGCCGGCGCGTGGCCTTGTTGACGCCGACATCGGTGGCCTGGGCCGACAGCAGCACGGCGCAGAGCAACTCGAACGGACTCGTATACTCGAGTTCGGTCACGGGCCGCGGATTGGCCGCCTGCAAGGTGGCGAAGAAGCGCTCGATCTGTTCCTTTTTCATCCTTCCGATTTTCCCATGAGCGCTTCAGCCGTCCGCTTCGCCGACCGACTCGACAAGGTCGAAACCTCCGCCATCCGCGAGCTGTTCAAGCTGCTCGGCAAGCCCGGCATCATCAGCTTCGCCGGTGGCTTTCCGGATGTGGCGCTGGTCGATGTCGACGGCATCCGCGCCGCGACCTTGGCCGCGCTCGAGCAGGAGCCCGCTGGCGCGATGCAATATGGCGCCACCGAGGGCTATGCGCCGCTGCGCGAGCAGCTGGCCAGCTTCATGCAAGCCAAGGGCGCTGCTGTGGCCGCAGACCAGCTGGTCGTGACCACCGGCAGCCAGCAAGCGCTCGACCTGCTCGGCAAGACGCTGATCTCGCCCGGTGACAAGGTGATCGTCGAGGGGCCGACCTTCCTGGCCACGATCCAGTGCTTCCGCCTCTACGGCGCCGAGCTGGTCAGCGCGCCGGTCGATGGTGACGGCGTCGATGTCGATCGGCTCGAGCAGCTGATCGTCGAGCACCAGCCGAAGTTCGTCTACCTGATCCCGACCTTCGGCAACCCGAGTGGCGCCACGCTGACGCTGGAGCGCCGCCGTCGCGTGCTCGAGATTGCAGCCCGCCACCAGACGCTGATCGTCGAGGACGACCCCTATGGCGACCTGTATTTCGATACCCCGCCGCCGCCCAGCCTGCTGGCGCTGAGCGAATCGGTGCCGGGCAGCCGCGACTGCCTGGTGCATTGCGGCTCCTTGAGCAAGACGCTGTCGGCCGGCCTGCGCCTGGGCTGGATGATCGCGCCGCCTGAGCTGCTGGCCAAGGCCGTGATGTGCAAGCAGTTCAGCGACGCCAACTCGAGCACCTTCGCGCAGGCCACCGCCGCGCAGTACCTCAAGTCCGGCCGCATGGACGCCAACCTCAAGCGCGCGCGCACGGTCTACGCCGAGCGCGCCCAGGCCCTGTGCGAGGGCTTGCGCACCGAGCTGGGTGACGCGATCGAGTTCGTCGCGCCGCAGGGCGGCTTGTTCGTCTGGGCGCGCCTGACCGGCGCGCGCGGCCAGGTCGCGGACGGCAACGAGTTTTCGCGCCGCGCGATCGAGCAGGGCGTGGCCTTCGTGCCGGGGGCACCGTTCTATTGCGAGCAGCCCGACTCGGCGACGCTGCGGCTGAGCTTTGCGACCTCGGATGTGGAGAAGATCCGCGAGGGCGTCAGCCGCCTGGCACGCGCGTTGCACGCGGCCTGACCGCCGGGCTGCCAGCAGCGGCCCCGCTGGCCTGGTTCAGCGCGGCTGCGGCAGCAGCGCGTGGTAGCAGCGCAGGGCGGCCCAGGCATCGTTGGCCGCGTAGAGCAGCTGCGATTCGCTCAGGTCGAGCCGGGACCAGTTCGAGGTCGCGGCCTTCTTGGACTTGGCGAAGCGGCGCTCGAACAGCAGCGCGACCGCCGACTTGACGCCGATCTGCTGGCGGTAGCCGCGCTGGCGGAAATCATGGCCGAGCTCGTGCACCCGCACCGGCTCGATGCCGAGCTTGGACTGGATGCGCTTCCTGTCGTCGCCCAGGCCGAAACCGGCCTTGACCGCGCCTGGCCAGGCCAGCAGCGCGGCGACCTCGGCCAGACAGTCCGGGTCGTGCAACTGGAACACCCAGGCTTGCTCGAGTGTCGCGAGCTGCACCACATGGGGGCCGTCGGAGGCCTCGCCGACCGAGAAAGTCGGCTTGGATTCGGTGTCAAAGCCCCAGGCGCTGCTGGCGCGCAGGCTGGAGGCGGCGCGTTGCGCCTGCACCGGGGTGGAAATCAGTTCGATCCGCTCGAGTCCGAGCCGGTCAAAGGGGGCGAGCAGGTCGATCTGCTCCTTGCTGGGGGGGAGGGGGCGGCTTTGCATAAGGGTTTGGCTGGCAGCATAACTCAGTGCCGCTGGTACGGGCAGACGCTGGTGGACGCATAATCACGCTCCCGCAGCGCGTCCATCCGGGCCCGCTAGAGCCTGTTAACTCAAATTGACAAGTCGGCAGGTTTGGGCCGAAACTGCAGCGATGCAACTGACTCGAGAGCAATTCGAACAGATCGCCCCGCTGCTGCCTCGCCAACGGGGCA
>Ga0208374_1000053_pt1 | contig 90400 bp, 76 predicted proteins | sample RifOxyC3_FD_184037 | JGI IMG/M metagenome (GOLD analysis project Ga0208374, IMG submission 184037) | Groundwater microbial communities from Rifle, Colorado - Rifle Oxygen_injection C3 (SPAdes) | ecosystem: Environmental > Aquatic > Deep subsurface > Groundwater | place: Rifle, Colorado, USA...
ACGGCGGCCCACGGCGGGAAGTCATGGGGCAGCATGCGCCACGGTGCTCCTGCACGAGCCAGCCAGCGCAGCGCATTGAACACCTCGCGCGGGCTGTGCTCGCGCTGCGGCGCGTCCTCCTTCATCAACGTGAGGTACGGTGTCACGAAGGCCCATTCGTCTTCGGACAAATCACTCGGATACGGCTTCCTGCTCATCCCGCAAGCATAGGGGCAGACAGCCCCCATGCCGCACAGGCAAAAGTTCATAACACGCTCTAATGGATCAGGGCTGACCCGAGCCTGCCAGCCTCATCCGTCCGCTACGCGGCCGGCAAATCGGCTGTCAGGCCTGGGTCAACCCTGATCTTCTGATATGGCTTCGGCATACGAGCCAGGCATTTGGTTGCCGTGTCAGCGCCGTTGCGATTTCAATGGTTCACGGTGTCATGGATTCGATCTCGACATGTGGGGCCGCTGCTTGAAAGAGACCCTGAAGCAAATCAAGCTTTTCGCTCACCTCGGCGGCAATCGTCCTGGGATCCACCACGTCCATCAGACGATGCAGTTCGCCCTTGGTCAGCAACATGCTGCCGCCTAGGCGTGCGGCCAAGCGTCGAAAGAATTCTTCGGCAAAACTGCTGAGCTTGATCTGCCTGGTCTTGGCCTCCCAGACTATGCGTGCAGCTTCCGCAGGGGCCTGCTTCCAAGCCTGAAAGTCAGCCTCGATGCTTTCGAACACACGCTCCAGCACCAAGGCATCGAGCACCTCGTCGATCTCGGGCTCGAAACCGGAAAACAACTCCAGACCGGCATGCTGCGCCAAGGCGTAACGCCTGAGCACATCGGGCGTGACGAAATAATTCTCGGCCTCGTAGCGGCGCCAGTAGCTCAAGGTCAGACGTCCCTCAACGCTGCCCTGCCGGTCGCGTCCGTCGTTATCCAGAATGGCCAGCCCCTTGAGCCGGGGCAGAAGTTCCGACAAGCCCTTGAAATGTTCACGCGGCGTGACACCAAAACCGCCCTCCACCCGCTCCAGTTCGCTTTCCAGCGATCGGTCAGGGTAGTTGTTCTGCACGTAAAAAGAATTGATGCGCTCGTCCCAGACCGCTGCGACCGGATGCTGCAGGCGCTCAGCCAGCGCGCGCAGCATGTCTACATCGGTGCCGCCTTCGACATACAGCACATAGCCGCGCTCGCGCGCCTTGATGTAGTGATCGGCACCGAAATGCTTGAGACTGTTGCTGATGTCGAGCTTGCGTGCCAAGTCGTCGGCCTTGCCCTCCATCAGCAGCGTCAGGTTCTTGTCCAGCGCCTCGATCAGAATGACCTCGGAATGGGTGACCATGACCACTTGCGACTGGTTCTCGGAGGCAATGTCACGCAACAAGACATACACCTGCTTCTGACGCAGAATTTCCAGGTGTGCGTCGGGCTCATCCACCAGCAAGACGCTGCGCTTGTGCGAGTACAGATAAGCAAAAATCAGCAGCATCTGCTGAAACCCCCGACCCGACGAGGACACATCCAGCGCCTCACGCACGCTCGTTTGCTTGTAACGCAGCTCGATGGCACCGCGCGTGGTTTCCTGCGGCGTTTGCAGCGTGACATTGAACAGCCGCTGCATCAGCGTCACGATGCGGCTCCAATCATCGGGCGTGTTCCTGGCCACCATCAGGCACAGGTTGCGCAACACCTGCGCCGTCTGTCCCTGGCCCAGCAGCACATCGATGCGACCGGGCTGCAGGATGGCCTCTTCGGTTTCGAGACCCGACATCGGGTAGAGCAGCTCGACCCGGATACTGGCCGCATGTGCCAGCAACTCCAGGTTGGCAACCACCGACTCGGCAGGCGTGCAATAGACCAGCTCATCACCCTGGTTGCGAAAACGCATCGGCAGGCTCACAACCTGGCCCCGAAACTCGACGCCAACGGTGATGGTCAGCGCGATATCCTTGCTGCCGGTGCGCACCGCCGTGTTGTGCCAGAAGAAGCGCGTGCGCTGGACTGGCACCGCGACAATATTGAGCCGGTTGAGCGCCGTGGCGGTGCGCTCCTTGGCCGACGAAGTCTTGCGCGCCTCATACCAGGTCCGAACCGCCTGCGACCACAGGGCCAGCGCCTGGATGGCGCTGGTCTTGCCGCTGTTGTTGGGACCGATCAGCACCGCTGGATGTTCCAACTCGATGCGCTGCCGGTCGCCGAAGCGTTTGAAGTTTTCGATTTCGAGGTAATGCAGCAGGCGCATGTTGGAAAATGACTCAGGCGTGGCAGATATCTGGCATGAAGAACATCGACCTGACTGGTAGTCGCAGCAGTGACCAGGGTCTCGAACTTCGTCATACAGATGGTGGGGCGGCGTGCAGTACGGCGAGCAAACTGCAATATGGCTATTTTCGTCCATCGTCTGCACAATTGACCATGGGTCGGTGCTCGTAATGCTGGAGCTCCGATGCACTGTGCAGCGCTGATGGATCAGGACTGACCCACGCCTGCCAGCCTCATCCACCGGCAAATCATCTCTCTACTGGATCAGGGTTGACCCGAGCCTGCCAGCCTCATCCGTCCGCTGCGCGGCCGGCAAATCGGCTGTCAGGCCCGGATCATCCCTGATCTGCTGGCGTTGATCTGTCAATTGCAGAACTGCATCAGCATGAGACGGTGGCAGGACGCAAGGACTTATCAATCGGCTGCGCAGCAGCCGCAAGGGCAGTGGGTGAGGTGGGGCTGGTGGCCGATTTGCCGGCTGCGCAGCAGACGGATGGGGCCGACAGCCCCACCTCGCCCACTGCCAACCCCAGCCAAGCCACAAAGGGAGCCCTACTCCAGCCCCAGCTCCTGGATCTTGCGCGTGATCGTGTTGCGGCCGATGCCAAGCTTCTGTGCCGCCTCGATGCGGCGCCCGCGCGTGCAGGCCAGCGCGGTCTGGATCATCCGGGTCTCGAAGCGCCGCGTCAGCACATCCCAGACATCGGTGCGGCCCTCGGCCAGCAAGGCCAGCGCCTCGGCCTGCAGGCCCTGCTCCCAGGCGGTCTGGGCGGCGGGCAGCACGCCGTCGGCCGGCAGTCCAGCCAGGTCGACCGACACCGGCGCAAATGCCGGCAGCGCTGCCATCGGCGCAGGAGCCGGCATGGCGGGCTCGGCGCTGGACACCGGGGCTGCCAGCGTCACCGGTTCTTCGGCCGCCGTGGCTGACAGGCGGCTGGCTTCGGCGATCTCGGGCGGCAGGTCCTTGACCTCGATCACCTGGGCCGGCGCCATCACGGTCAGCCAGTGGCAGATGTTCTCGAGCTGGCGCACGTTGCCGGGAAAATCGAAGCGCGCCAGGCTCTGCAGCGCCGCGTCCGAGATCCGCTTGGGCTCGACGCCGAGCTGCTTGGCGCTTTGCTGCAGGAAAAAGCGCGTCAGCAGCGGCACATCCTCACAGCGCTCACGCAGCGCTGGCAGCCGCAGCCGGATCACGTTCAGGCGGTGAAACAAGTCCTCGCGGAAGCCGCCTTCCTTGACCCGCTGCTCGAGGTTCTGGTGCGTGGCCGCGATGACACGGACCTGGGTCTTGACCGCGCTGTGACCGCCGACGCGGTAGAAATGCCCGTCCGACAGCACGCGCAGCAGGCGGGTCTGCAGGTCGAACGGCATGTCGCCGATCTCGTCGAGGAACAGCGTGCCGCCCTCGGCCTGCTCGAAACGACCGCGCCGCATGGTCTGGGCACCGGTGAAGGCGCCGCGCTCATGGCCGAACAGCTCGGACTCGAGCAGGTCCTTCGGAATTGCCGCAGTGTTGATCGCGACGAACGGGCCCTTGGCGCGCGAGGAATGCTTGTGCAGCGCGCGCGCGACCAGCTCCTTGCCGGAGCCCGATTCGCCGGTGATCAGCACCGTCACATTGCTCTGGCTCAGGCGGCCGATGGCGCGGAACACGTCCTGCATCGCGGGCGCCTGGCCCAGCATCTCGGGCGCGGCGACGAGGCCTTCATCGGTCACTTCCTCGCGCTGGCTCTCGCCGACGGCGCGCCGGATCAGCTCGACCGCCTTGGGCAGATCGAACGGCTTGGGCAGGTACTCGAAGGCACCGCCCTGGAACGCCGACACCGCGCTGTCGAGGTCGGAGAACGCCGTCATGATGATGACCGGCAGGCCCGGCAGGCGCTGCTTGACCTGATCGAGCAGGTCCAGCCCCGAGCCACCCGGCATGCGGATGTCGCTGACCAGCACCTGGGGCCCATCGCCCTCGTCGGCCTCGTTGAGCGCGGCCAGCACCTCACGCGGGTTGGTGAAGCTGCGCGTGGGCAGGTTCTCGCGGGCCAGTGCTTTTTCAAGTACGAAGCGTATCGATTGGTCGTCGTCTACGATCCAGATGGGTTTCATGCGCGCGCTTTCTGTTGATGTCATCCGTCCCCCTTCCGACTTCAGGGCAGGGGGATCAGCAGCTTGAAGTCGGTACGTCCCGGCACGCTGTCGCACTCGATCAAGCCCTGGTGCTGCTGCACGAAGGTCTGCGCCAGATTCAGGCCCAGACCGGAGCCGCCATCCTTGCCCGACACCAGCGGGTAGAACAGGCGGTCCTTGATCTCGTCGGGCACGCCGGGCCCGTTGTCAGTTACATGCAATTCCAATGCCAGCTTGTAGCGCTGCTTGCCGAAAGTGATCTGGCGCGCGATCCGGCTGCGCAGCACGATCTCGGCATCGCCGCGCTCGATGCGCTCGGACAGCGCGTGCGCGGCGTTGTGCACGATGTTGAGCAGGGCCTGGATCAGCTGCTCGCGGTCGCCACGGAACTCGGGGATCGAGGTGTCGTAGTCGCGCAGGACCTTGAGTCCGCGCGGGAATTCGGCCAGCACCAGCGAGCGCACCCGCTCGCAGACCTCGTGGATGTTGACGTCGCTGACGACCCGGGCGCGTCGGTGCGGCGCCAGCAGGCGGTCGACCAGCAGCTGCAGCCGGTCGGCCTCGTGGATGATGACCTGGGTGTACTCGACCAGCTCGCGCGAGTCGAGCTCCATCTGCAGCAGCTGGGCCGCGCCGCGGATGCCGCCGAGCGGGTTCTTGATCTCGTGCGCCAGGTTGCGGATCAGCTCCTTGTTGGCCTGCGCCTGCTCGACCAGCCTTTCCTCGCGCTCCATGCGGGCCTGCTGTTCGAGCGGCAGCAGCTCGACCAGGAAGCGACCGCTCTCCTCCATCTGGCTCAGCAGCACATGGACATGCAGCAGCTCATGGCCCGGGCGCCGGATACGGTCGTCGTAGCGGATCAGCGCGTACTCGTTGCCGCCCGCGCTGGCCAGCGCGTTGCGCAGCAGTTCGGGCGACTCGAACCAGTCCCACAGCGGCAGGCCGGCGATGGCGCGGCGCGAGGTACCCAGCAGGTCCTCCAGCGCGGCGTTGGACCACAGCACCACCCCGTCGGCATCGACGATGGCGACCAGGGTCGCGAGCAGGTCGAGTGCCTGGTACTGCGGCCCCGCTGCCAGGCGGCGGCCGGGCTTGGTTTGGGCGGCGCTCATTTCTTGTCGGACGGCGGGGTCATGCGCGCCAGTTCACGCCGCAGCGCGGCGACATCGGCGTCGACCCGCGCCAGCTGCTCCTTGAGCGCGGCGCTGCGCTGCTGGTGCAGCGCCGGGTTGCGCAGTTCCTCGGGCCGCTTCTCGGGCTCGCCGCCCTGGTATTCCTGGCGCAGTTCGGCCTGGCGCGCCTCGGTCTTGCGCAGTTCGGCCTCGAGGATGGCGCGCGCGTCGGCATCGCGCGCACGCTGCTCGGCGCTCTCGACCCGCTCGCCCTCGCTGCGCGCCGCCGGCGTGGGCGCTGCGCCCGGGCGCAGCGAACTGGCCGCTGCCCGGCTGCCGCCCTGGGGCTTGAGCCCTTCGATCACGGTCAGGTTGCCGCCCTCGACCAGCTTGCAGCCGCGCGCCTTGGCGTCGCCGGGTTGATTGGTGTATTCGTTGCCGCAGCGCCAGATCTTGTCGGGCGCCGCCGTGGCAGGCAGAGCCAGCGCAGCCAGCAAGGCCAGCGTGATCCGGCGGTGGGAAATGTCCAGAATCTGCATCGCTTCGTTCGGAGCGGATCAGTCCACCCCGCCTCCTCGGCATCCAGTATCGCGTAATTCCTGCCGGTGGGCAGGCGGTGTCGGTGGCTGGCTCGGCCTGAAAAAAAAGGGACGGCAAGCCGTCCCTTCTGGGGTCTGCAATCCGCGGATTACAGGCTGAAGTACATGTCGTACTCGACCGGCGACACCTCGATGCGCGAGCGGGTGACTTCGGTCATCTTGAGGTCGATGTAGGCATCGATCCAGGAGTCGGTGAAGACGCCGCCCTTGGTCAGGAAGGCGCGGTCCTTGTCCAGGCACTCGAGCGCCTGGTCCAGGCTGTGGCAGACGGTCGGGACCAGCTTGTCCTCTTCCGGCGGCAGATGGTACAGATCCTTGGTGGCGGCTTCGCCCGGGTGGATCTTGTTCTCGATGCCGTCGAGGCCGGCCATCAGCAGCGCGGCGAAGCCCAGGTAGGGGTTCATCAGCGGATCGGGGAAGCGGGCTTCGACGCGGCGGGCCTTGTCGGAAGCGACGTTCGGGATGCGGATCGAGGCCGAGCGGTTCTTGGCCGAGTAGGCCAGCTTGACCGGAGCTTCGAAATGCGGCACCAGGCGCTTGTACGAGTTGGTACCCGGGTTGGTGATCGCGTTCAGGGCACGGGCGTGCTTGATGATGCCGCCGATGTAGTACAGGGCGGTGTCAGACAGGCCGGCGTAGCCGTTGCCGGCGAACAGGTTCTTGCCGTCCTTCCAGATCGACTGGTGGACGTGCATGCCGGAGCCGTTGTCGCCAGCGTAGGGCTTGGGCATGAAGGTAGCGGTCTTGCCGTAGGCATTGGCCACGTTCTGGATCACGTACTTCTGCATCAGGGTCCAGTCGGCGCGCTCGACCAGGGTCGAGAACTTGGTGCCGATTTCACACTGACCAGCGCCAGCCACTTCGTGGTGGTGGACTTCGACCGGCACGCCGACGGCTTCCAGGATCTGGACCATCTCGTTGCGCATGTCGATCGTGCTGTCGATCGGAGCGACCGGGAAGTAGCCGCCCTTGACGCGGTTGCGGTGGCCACGGTTGCCGCCTTCGAGCTTGGTGCCGCTGTTCCACGGCGCTTCGTAGTCGTCGATCGCGTAGAAGGTGTTGTTCGGCTCGGTGCTCCAACGCACTTCGTCGAACAGGAAGAACTCGGGTTCCGGACCGAAGAAGGCGGTGTCGCCCAGGCCGGAAGCCTTCAGGTAGGTCTCGGCGCGCTTGGCGATCGAGCGCGGGTCGCGTTCGTAGGCCTTGCCGTCGGTCGGCTCGATCACGTCACAGACCAGCACCAGGGTGGTTTCTTCGACGAAGGGGTCGATGAAGGCGGTGCTGGCGTCCGGAGCCATCAGCATGTCGGACGCTTCGATGCCCTTCCAGCCCGCGATCGAGGAGCCGTCGAAGGCCTGGCCTTCTTCCATCTTCTCTTCATCGAACTGGGAAATGGGCACGGTGATGTGCTGCCACTTGCCACGGGTGTCGGTAAAGCGGAAATCGACGAACTTGACGTCGTTGTCCTTCACCATTTGCATCACGTCTGCGACGGTCTTGGCCATCAGAAAACTCCTGGTCTGGAAAAAAAGGGATGAAACTGTGTTGTCTTGTCTGGAAGCAGAAACCGTGCCACCCCGAATGCAGAGCCTTGCGGGATGCAGCAACACAAGCCAGCGACAGCCGCTATTGTGCCTCTTCGCCGGGGCGGTGACAGCTGGGTGGCATGTCGGGCCAGCGCCTGGTCGGATTCACCAAACAAGTGCATTTAATGCACTTGTTTGGTGCGATTAGCCACGCACCAATTCGGGGCCTAACGGGGCATCGGTGGCGCGCAGGCCGGCCAGCAGGTCGGCATAAGCGGCTTCGGCCGCGGCAACCGGGCCCTTGACGCCGAGTTCGACATGGCGCCCCCATTCAGCGTGGTCGACGCTGGGCAGGCTGAAGACCTTGACCTCGGGGTGGGCGGCCTCGATCTGTTCCATCAGCGGCGTGAGTGCCGCCTCGATGGCGCCGAACACGATCACCGATTGCTCGCGCCGCTGCTGGCGCGCGAACAGATGGGGGTAGTGCTGCTCGAGCACCGATTCGATCATCGGCCAGGCCATGACCGGAAAGCCCGGCACGAAATGGACCGCGCCCTGCCCCATGCCGGTGCAGCTGAAGCCCGGGATCTTGTTGTAGGGGTTGGCAATGATGGTCGCGCCACGCGGAAACACCCCCATGTTGAGCCGGTGCAGGTTGTCGCTGCGCTCGGGCTCCCAGGTCTTGCCCTGTTCGCGCGCGACATCGCGCATGCGCTCCTCGATCAGGGCCTTGGCCTCGGGGTGCAGCTCGAGCTCGACGCCGAGCGCCGCCGCCGCGCATTGGCGGGTGTGGTCGTCGGGCGTGGCGCCGATGCCGCCGCAGCTGAACACGATGTCGCCGCTGGCGAAGGCGTCGCGCAGTGCAGCCTCCAGGCGCGGGCGGTCATCGCCGACATAGCGCACCCAGGACAGGCTCAGGCCGCGCTCGGCCAGCAGCTCGATCACCTTGGGCATGTGCTTGTCGGCGCGCTTGCCGGACAGGATCTCGTCACCGACGATGACGAGACCGAAAGCGGGGGCAGTACGGTCGTTGGACATGGGACAGGCCTATTCGATGACAGGGGAAGTGACGGTGGACTGGGCACGCAGCCGCGCCAGCGCGGCCAGCAGGTAATGCGCGAACCAGAGCGAGGAAAAGGCGAACACCAGCGCGTAGACCCAGACCGCCAGCGGCACCAGCAGCGGCGCCATCGCGATGAACATGGCACCCGAGGCCCACAGCAGGCTGGGCGCGGCGCCCAGCAGGCCGCAGATCAGTCCCATCAGCCACAGGCTGGAGCGGTGCTGGGCCAGCAGCTGGACGCGCTCGGCCCGGTCGGCATGGTCGGCCAGCGCGTCGAAGGCAAACACCCGGTAGCTCAGCCAGCCCCAGACCAGCGGCGGCAGCAGCAGTGCCAGCGGTGGCAGCAGCCACAGCGGCAAGCTGGCCAGCAGCATCAGCAGCGCCAGCAGGGTGGAGCCGAGCGACCAGGCCAGGCTGTCAAGCAAGCCCGCGCCGCGCTTCGGTTCGAGGTGGGCGAAGCGCCGCTGCGCGACCAGCTTGACCATGGCCGGCGTCATGAACAGCCCGACCAGCAGCAGTGCCAGCAGCACGAGCAAGGGCGTGATCAGCACCAGCAACAGCAGCGGCAGGAACACGCTGCCGAGCTGCGCCAGGCCGCTGTGCTCGAGCCAGGAATGCAATGGCGCAAGCAAGGCCCAGCTCTCGAGCCAGGCGCCGAGCTCGGCCTGCGCCGGATACCAGAGGTAATAGCCCAGCGCGAACACGCCAGCGGCCATCAGCAGCACCGGCAGCAGCGACAGCAGCACCACGCGCGGGTGCAGGCAATAGGCCAGCGCGCGCCAGCAGGAGTCCAGCAGCAGGCTCATGCGCGGACCCGAAGCGGGAGTCTGGCGGCAGGGCAGCTCATCTTCAGCGCCCAAGCAGGCCGTCGACCTCGGCCCGGGTCAGCCAGCGCCATTCGCCCGGCGCCAGGTCGGCCGGCAGGTTGATCGCGCCGATGCGGCTGCGGTGCAGCGCCTCGACCCGGTTGCTGACCGCCGCGACCATGCGCTTGACCTGGTGATATTTGCCCTCGGTCAGGGTCAGCTCCAGGGTATGTTCATCGAGCGCGCGGCAGGCCGAGGCCTTGACCGGCTTGGGATCGTCCTCGAGCACGACGCCAGCCAGCAGCTTGTCGACCATCTGCTGGGTCACCGGATGCTTGCAGGTCGCCAGGTAGACCTTGGGCACATGGTGGCGCGGCGAGGACAGGCGGTGGATGAACTTGCCGTCGTCGGACAGCAGCAGCATGCCGGTGGTGTCCTGGTCGAGCCGGCCCACCGCCTGCACCCCGCTGGCCGCACCCGAAGGCCGCGAGCGCAAGGGCGCCGGCAGCAGGGTGTAGATGCTGGGCCAGGCGCCGGGCTTTTGCGAGCACTCATGCCCGGTCGGCTTGTGCAGCATCAGGTAGGCATGCTCGTGGTAGTGCCAGGCCTTGCCCTGGATCGTGAACTCGAGGCCCTCGGGCTCGAAATCGGCCGTCGCGTCAGTGCAGAGCTGGGCCGGATTACCGACCGCGACATGGCCTTGCTGGATCAGGCCGCAGCAGACGCGTCGCGTGCCAAAGCCCTGGGAATAGAGGATTTCTTGCAGTTGCATAGGGAGTGATTAGATCAGAGCCGCTTTTTTCCAGGCGGCCTGGGCCGCTTCGGCATCGCCGCGCTCCTCGGCCAGCCGGGCCAGGCTGCGCCAGCAGCGGCGGGCCAGCTCGGGATCGGTCAGCTGCGAACTGGCCTGACCGAGCAGGGTCGCGGCCTTGCCCCAGAGCTGGCGCTGCAGATAGGCCTGACCGGCCAGGTATTGCAAGCCGGCATCGGCGGGCTGGCGCTGCTGGGCCTGCTCGATCTGGGCCAGCCAGTCGCTGCCGAGCCGGGGCAGTTCGGCCTCGAGGCGCAGCAGCCAGCGGCGGCGCAGGTCGGCATCCAGGCTGGCATAGCGGCCCCAGCCCAGCTGCAGGCTCTCCTCGAGCCAGCGCCGGGCGCCTGGTAGTGCATCGGCGGCGGCGCTGCCCTCGCCCAAGCGGTCCCACTGCTCGAGCGCAGCCAGCGCCAGCTCGGGCATGGCCCGCTCGGCGGGCTCGAGCGCCCGCCAGGCTTGCAGCAGGGCGGCCGGATCGCGCGCGGCACGCAGGGTGTCGAGCACCAGCCCGCGCAGCAGGCTGGCCGAGGCCTGGGCGCTGTAGGCCCGGTGCTTGGCCAGCAGCCGCACCAGCTCGATCGCGGCCGGGTGGTCCTGCTGCAAGCGGGCCAGACGCAGGCGCAGGCGCAAGGCGTGGATGCGACGTCCGGCACCCTGGGGCAGATCGGCCAGCCAGTGCGCGGCAGTCGCGGCATCCTGCTGCTCGAGCGCCCAGGCCGCCGCCCGCAGCGACAGCCCCGCGCGCGCCTCGCTGCCCCAGCTGACGGTCGGGCCCGCCAGCGCCGCGCTCAGGGCACGGTCGCGCGCCTCGGTATTGCCGAGTTCATGCGCGCTCTCGGCCTGCAGCAGCTGGGCCAGCAACTGGGCCTGCTCGCGGCCCGGAAAATGATGCTCGCCGAGCTGCTCGAGCTGGGCCAGCGCCAGGCGCGCGGCCGACTGCGCGCGGACATAGCGGCCGGCGTAATGCTGGGCCAGCGCGTCGAGCACCGAGGTCAGCGCGGTGCGCTCAAGCTGGAGCACGCGCCAGCGCTGCGCCTGCTGCGGCAAGCTGCGCAGCAGCGCCAGTGCACGCAAGGCGAGATGCAACAGCAAAAACAGCAGCAGCAGGCCGAACAAGGCCAGGTTGAACGACAGGTCGATCCGGTACGGCTGCCAGAACAGCGTCAGGTTCGCATCGTTGGAGCCGACCAGCAGGGCCAGCGCGATGGCGGCAGCGGCCAGGCCCAGGAAGCCAAACACCCCTTTCATGTCGGCTCCCTTCAGCGTCCGCCGGCCGCAGCGGCCAGCGCCGCCAGCGCGTCGTCGGGGTCGGGCAGCTGGTTCAGGCGCAGGTCGCGCTGCAGGCCTTGCAGGGTCTCGAGCGCGAGCTGGGTCGGCTTGGCCTGGCCATCGAAGTAGCGCTGCAGCGTGGCCTCGACCGCGCGCAGGTCGGCGCTGGCCGTGCCGAGCTGGCGCGCCAGCAAGGCCAGCCGCGCATTGAGCAGCTTGAGCTTGGTGTTCTCGCGCAGGAAGAATTCCTGGTCGGGCGCCAGCAGCATGGCTTCGGGCTGATCGACCCGGTGCACCCGCACCAGTTCGCTGCCGCGCGCGCTCAGGTTGGCCCAGGCCCGGGCCGACCAGTCGAACCACCAGGACTGCAGCCGCTGCCAGGCGCTGGCTCCTGCGGCGGGAGCCGCCTGTTGCGCAGGGGTGACCGGTTCGGCCTTGACGGCGACCGCCGGCACCTCGGGTCCATTGGACTGTGCCGGCGCCACCGCATTGAGCAGCGGCAGCTCGTCGAGCTGGCCGATCAACTCGTCGAGCCGCCCGGCCAGGGCCGGCAGGTCGACCAGGGCCGCGGCCTGGATGCGCTCGATATCGCGTGCAATCGCGCGCTGGACCGGATTGAGCCGGGGCTGGGCCGCGCGCGCGATGCGCTGGTCGGCCGACTGCAGGGCCGAGATCAGCGGCTGCACGCTGCCGGTCAGCTGGGCCTGCTGCTGGGCCAGTCGCAGGGTGGATTCGAGGTCCTGCACCAGGCTGTCGTCACGGGTGCGCGACACCGTCAGCATCAGCTCGTCGAGCTGGCTGCGCTGCAGGCTGACCTCGGACAGGCGAACCTCGGCCACGCCGAGCCGCACCTGCAGGTCCTGCACCAGCGACTCGGCGCGGGCGGACTGCTCGCGCGCCTCGGTCACGAGCGTGCCGGTGTCGGAGCTGCGGCGCGCGAGCTCCTTGCGCACCGCTTGCAGCTGCAGCCAGAGCGTGGCACTGGCGCCCGCAGCCAGCAGGGCCAGGCCGAGCGCGAACTTCGGGAGCAGGCCGCCGCTTGAAGGCGGCAAGGCAGGCTGCGCCGGCAACGCCACTGGCGGTACGGGCGGCACTGGTGGCACTGAGGCAGTGGAAATGGGGGGTAAATCTGGGTCGGCCATGGTCACGCCATCGATTCTAGGTGGAGCAGCATGTCGTCGAGCGCCGGTCGGCTGGTCTGCACCAGGCCGAATCCCAGGCGGGCGGCGGCCTGCGCAATGCGGGGATGGGTGGCCAGCGCGCGTGCGCGCGACCAATCAAAGCCTGGCAGCAGCGCGGCCAGGTGGTCCAGCGCCTCGGAACTGCTGAGCAGCCAGACCGTGCCGTCCTGGCTGGCAGCCTGGGCCAGCTCGCGCTGCGACGCGCTCCAGGCCGGCGCGCGGCGCCGATAGGCCACGCACCAGTCGATGCGGCCACCCTGTTCGCGGCACTGGCTGGCGAGCCAGTCGCGGCCGTTGCCGGCCGGACTGACAGCGACACCATCGCTCTGGCCGCGCACGATCAGCAGCCGGTGGCCGGCACCGACCTGGGGGCCGACCACCTGCCAGAGCGATTCGGAATCGAATTGCTCGGCAGCGGCGGCGGGCTGGTCGATCCGTTCGGGCGGCACGCCGGCAGCCAGCAGCGCGCGCGCGGTCGCCGGCCCTGGCGCCCAGCAGCGCGGCCAGGCGTCCGGCGACGACGGCGGGACGGCTTCAGCATCAGCGGCGTCGGCGCGCGGGTCGGTCCCGGCCCAGGGCCGATCGGCCAGGAACTGCTCGACCGCTGGCGCGCTGACGAACATCAAGGCGTCGTAGTCGCCCAGGCGCGCGCGCGCCTGACGCAGCGGCTGCGGGTCGGCGGCGGGAGCAATCTCGATCAGGGGCAGCGCCTCGGCCTGCCAGCCCTGGCGCTGCAAGGCCGACACCCAGCGCTGGGCCTCGCCGGCCGGCCGGGTGACCAGCGCGCGTTTCATGGCGCGATCGGGTCCGCGGGGCGGGTCGCGCCGCCCTGGCGCAGCAGTTCGACCACCTGCTGGCCCAGGGCCTCGGCGGCGTCGAGCCCGGTCACGCTGGCGACAGCATGGACCCGCACCAGCGCGATGCGGCCGTCCGGGTCGCCCCAGGCGGCGTCCAGGCGCAGCGGGGAAGTCAACGGCTCGCCCTGCCAGCTCGCGTGGGCGGCCAGCGGCATCGAGCAGCTGCCGCCCATGGCGCGGCTGACCGCGCGTTCGGCGGCGACCGCCAGCCAGGTCGCCCGGTGTGCCAGCGGCGCGAGCGCGGCGGCGACTTCGGTCCGGTGCTGGCGCAGCTCGATGCCGAGCGCGCCCTGGCCTGCGGCCGGCAGCATTTCCTCGGGCGAGAACACCTTGCGGATGCGCGACTCCAGGCCCAGGCGCTTCAAGCCGGCAGCGGCCAGCACGATCGCGTGATAGCCCCCTTCGTCGAGCTTGCGCAGCCGGGTATCGAGGTTGCCGCGCAGCGGCTCGATCTTCACGTCGGCACGGCCCAGGCGCTCGAGCGCGGCGCGCAGCAGCACGACCCGGCGCAGGCTCGACGTGCCGATGACCGCGTCCTGGGGCAGCGATTCGAGGTCGGCGCAGACGGACGAGACCCAGGCATCGCGCGGGTCCTCGCGCTCCATCACGCAGGCCAGCTCGAAGCCCTCGGGCAGCTCCATCGGCATGTCCTTGAGCGAATGCACCGCCAGGTCGGCCCGGCCTTGCTCCAGGGCGACTTCGAGCTCCTTGACGAACAGGCCCTTGCCGCCGACCTTGCTGAGCGAACGGTCCAGGATCTGGTCGCCGCGCGTCGTCATGCCGAGCAGTTCGATCGCATGGCCGCGCGCGCGCAACAGGGACTGGACATGCTCGGCCTGCCACAGCGCCAGGCGGCTTTCACGGGTGGCGATGGTCAGGGAAAGTGGGGAGTTGTGGTCGGTCACGGCGTCGTTCATCGATGGTGCGTTCTATCGCGGGATGCTAGCACGCCCACCCTTTCACAGGCGGCCGGCGCGCGCGCCTGGCACAGTCTTCATGCAGGTCGATAAAATCCGGTTTTTAGTCATCATTTGCCGGAGCTTCCAGCCCGGCCGCGCAAGCCATGTCCCAAAACCAGCTCGACACCAAATCCCAGGCCTGGTCGGCCCTGTTCTCCGAACCCATGAGCGAGCTGGTCAAGCGCTACACCGCCAGCGTGTTCTTCGACCAGCGCCTGTGGCTGGCCGACATCACCGGCAGCCTGGCCCATGCCGAGATGCTGGCGGCCCAGGGCATCATCGGCGCCGACGACTTCGCCTCGATCGAGCGCGGCATGGCCCAGATCCGCTCCGAGATCGAGTCCGGCGCCTTCGAGTGGAAGCTCGACCTGGAGGACGTGCACCTGAACATCGAGGCACGCCTGACCCAGCTGGTCGGCGACGCCGGCAAGCGCCTGCACACCGGCCGCAGCCGCAACGACCAGGTCGCGACCGATGTGCGCCTGTGGCTGCGCGACGAGATCGACCTGATCGGCGGCCTGCTCAACGAGCTGCAGCAGGCGCTGGTCGAGATCGCGCAGCAGAACGTCGAAGTGATCCTGCCGGGCTTCACCCACCTGCAGGTGGCGCAGCCGGTCAGCTTCGGCCACCACCTGCTGGCCTATGTCGAGATGTTCGCGCGCGACGCCGAACGCTTCTCGGACGTGCGCCGCCGCACCAACCGCCTGCCGCTGGGCAGCGCCGCGCTGGCCGGCACCACCTACCCGCTCGACCGCGCGCGCGTCGCCCGCACGCTGGGCATGGTCAACGCCGCCGGCGAGGCCCAGCTGTGCCAGAACAGCCTGGACGCCGTCAGCGACCGCGACTTCGCGATCGAGTTCAGCGCCGCCGCCAGCCTGTGCATGATCCACATCAGCCGCCTGTCGGAAGAACTGATCATCTGGATGAGCCAGAACTTCGGCTTCATCAAGATTGCCGACCGCTTCACGACCGGCAGCTCGATCATGCCGCAGAAGAAGAACCCCGACGTGCCCGAACTCGCACGCGGCAAGACCGGCCGCGTGGTCGGCCACCTGATGGGCCTGATCACGCTGATGAAGGGCCAGCCGCTGGCCTACAACAAGGACAACCAGGAAGACAAGGAGCCGCTGTTCGACACCGTCGATACGCTCAAGGACACGCTGCGCATCTTCGCCGAGATGATCGGCGGCCAGCTCAATCCGGCCACCGGCAAGAAGGAAGGCGGCATCACGGTCAACGCCGAGGCGATGGAGCAGGCCGCGCGCAAGGGCTATGCGACCGCGACCGACCTGGCCGACTACCTGGTCAAGAAGGGCGTGCCGTTCCGCGACGCGCACGAGACGGTGGCGCATGCGGTCAAGGCCGCAACCGCCCATGGCGTCGACCTGTCCGAGCTGCCGCTGACCGTGCTGCAGGGCTTCAACGCCCTGATCGAGAAGGATGTGTTCGACTGCCTCAGCTTGCGCGGCAGCCTGAACGCGCGCAACACCGTCGGCGGCACCGCGCCGGCCCAGGTGCGGGCGCAGATCGCGCGCCACCAGACCCGACTGGCCTGAAGATCCGGTCGCGGCAGCCCGTCACGACCGGGCTGGCCGGTGGTCCGGCTGGGTGTCAGGCCGAGGGCGCCTGCGCCTGCGACCCGGTCGGATCGCCAGGCGCGAGTTCGACCCGGTTGCGTCCATTGCCCTTGGCGGCATAAAGCGCGGCGTCGGCGCGCGCCAGCCAGCGGTCGAGCCCCGGATGCTGTGGCTCGAGCTCGGCGACACCGAAGCTCGAGGTGTAGCGCAAGGTCCCGCCGGGAATCGGCAGCGCGCGTTGCTCCAGCAGGCGGCGGATGCGCTCGGCAACCTGATACGCCCCCTTGGCATCGGTGCCCGGCAGCAGCAGCACGAACTCCTCGCCTCCGATGCGGGCGAGTTGATCAATGACGCGCAACTGAGCCTGTACCAGGGTCGTGAAGTCCACCAGCACGGCATCGCCGACCGCATGGCCATGGCCATCGTTGATCGACTTGAAATGATCGAGATCGATCGCGATCAGCACCAGCGGCTGACCAAAGCGCAGGGCGCGCTCGATCTCGACCCTGGCCAGCTCGGTGAAGGCACGCCGGTTGGGCACACCGGTCAGGGGATCGGTGCGCGCCTTGTGCTCGGCCTGTTCCTTTTGCTGACGCAACTCCTCGGTCGCCTGCTCCACCCGCTCGCGCAGCATGGCCTCGTTCGAGGCCAGACCGGCGGCCATGGTGTTGATGCCCTCGGACAGCGGGCGCAGCACACCGGCCCTGCGGGTATCGACCCGGGCGCCGAGCACGCCGCGGCTGAGCAGGGACACGACCACGCTGATGCGGCCCAGCGGCTGGGTCACGCTGGCAGCGATCAGGGCCGACAACAGGCCGGCAAACAGCAGACCGCTGCCAGTGGCCACCAGGGCCCAGGCCAGCAGTTCGCCGCGCTGGCGCTGCAGGATGTCGAGTTCGAGCTCGACCAGCACATGGCCCAGCAGTTGCCGCCCAGCTGCGGCGGACAACTTGGTCGGCAGTGTCGCCGCGCTGAACAGGTCGGGTTCGGTCCATTCGGCCGACCAGATCGGCACCCGGGTCAACAGGCGACCCTTGACGAGCTGGGGCTGACCCGGCTCGAGCACCGGCAAGCTCTGACCATGGGTCAGCTGACCGGAGGCGGCAATCAGTTCGCCGGCCGGGGTCCAGAACGACACCACCGCGGCATGCTGATTGGAAGCGCGGGCACCGTCCGCCAGCCGTTGCAAGGCGGACTGGCTGCCCGTGAAGAGCGCAAACTCGGCCGCGTACGCCGCCTGTCGCGCCATGCCCTGGGCGTGTTCGTTCAGGGTCTCGGTCAGGATGCGTTCGTGCCGGGTCAGGAAACCTTGCAGCAACACCGAAATGGCGAGAATGGCGGGCAATGCAGCGGCCAGGAACAGCCGCATGCGAATTCCGAACCGGATAGTCATGGGTTGACTCCCCGCGACTTGAGTGCGAGCGCGAGCGCAGCCGGGGTAGGCAGTGACAAGCCCAGCGAGCGGGCCACCTGGTCGTTGACAGCGACCGAATAGGCGTCTGCCAGGGCGGGTGCGGGCAGCTTGCGGCTGCTCAGCAACTGGTGGACGGCCTGCGCGATCTGCGTGGCCGTGTCGGCCGGCGCGGTATGCAGTGCCAGCAAGGCTCCGGCCCGCACATGGGCAGCCGAATAACTGACCAGGGGAATGCGTTGGCGGTAGGCAGCCAACAGGATGTTGGGCATGTTCTGGGGCGAATAGACCAGCTTGTCGGGCATGACCAGCAGCAGGTCGGATTCGTCGAACAGGGCGCGCAGGGACGGATATACCCCTTTATCCCCGTTCAGTATCGTTTGCTCGACCAAGGTCAGACCGCGCGCGGCCAGGGCACGGCTCAGCACCGGCCTGACCGCCAGCGAGTCGGGTCCGAACAGCACGCCGACGCGCTTGTGCTCGGGCAGGGCCAGCCGCAACAGCCTGGCGATGCGCTCGGGCGGCTGATCCAGGAACAAGGCCGAGGAATTGCGCGCCAGCACCTTGGCCGCCAGCGCCGGGTAACTGGCCTGCGGCAGCAAGGTCGCCAGCAGGGGCACGCGCGCCAGCGCCGGATTGGCCAGCGTCAGCTCGACGGCCTCGAGGCAGGCCCTGGCACCCAGGGTCACGGTCAGCTGGGGCAAGGGCTCCAAGTCCAGCGGCAGTTCGGACCAGGTCGCGACGCGCCAGTTCAGCGCCAAGCGGAATTCACGCGCCCAGGCCTCCTGCAGGGCCCGGACTGCCTCGGCATAGGCACCACCGTTCTCGGACAGGACGACCCAGACCTCGGCCTCGGCCGCCTGGGCCAGACGGCCAGGCAAAGCCAGGCCGGCAACGCCGCCGAGCAGCGTTTGCAGGCAATGGCGGCGCGAATGGTCCAGTTAATGCTCCAGTCTGAGGGTCAGAAAGGCGCGGCGCTCGAACTGGTACTGGTACTGCCGGCCGCCACCCGCGCGGGAGTTGAATTCGATCTGGTCGCCGTTCAATGACTGCAGCGTGAGTGCCACCTCGGCCTTGCGGCCACCCTCGAGCCGCCAGGGACGGGCCAGGCGCAGGTCGAGCCGGCGGGCACTGGGCAGCGTCTGCGCCGTGCCGGCCCAGGTCATGGCTTCGCGCTCATGCCACATCAGCGCGAGGTCGAGCCCGCGCGGCAGCGACTGCAACCAGGCCAGCGTGCTGGTGCGCGGCGGCGGCAGGTTGGTGCTGCGGGCCGGATCGGACCATTCGAGCTGGCTGAAGTTCTGCTGCCACTGCAGCTGGGTCCCGCTACGCGGCGACCAGTTCAACTGGTACTCGATGCCGCGCAGCGTGAAGGAGGCGAGGTTGTCGAACAGCTGCCTGGGAATATCAGGCGCGCCCTTGTTCGCGACGTAATTCGGGTTGGTGACAACGCTGACCCAGTCGCTGATGCGCTCGCGGTAGGCCCGCAGGTCCACCGTCAGATGCCAGGGCCGGAAGCTGCCGAGGTAGGAGATCTCGTGGCTCAGCAGCTGCTCGGGCCGGATGTCGCCGCCCCCCAGGTAGCCACGCCCTGCCAGCTCGCCGGCAGGCGTGTAGTAGTGCATGTCGCCCGCCAGCTCAAGCAGGCTGTTGGTGCGCACCGACCGGTTGACGCCGAAGCGCAGCGTCTGATCGGGGGTGAAGTGATGGTTGAGCATCAGGCGCGGCGCCAGATAGTCGCCGACCCGGCTGTGCTGGCCGGCAAAGAGGCCGGCGTTGACGGTCCAGCGCGGGCTCGGACGCCACTCGAGGTGACCGAAGGCCCGCGCCTCGTCGTAGCCCACGCGGTCGGAGGTCTGGTAATAGGGCAAGGACTGCGCCTGCTCCTGCTTCCAGCCCAGGCCCCAGACCGCGCGCAGATTGGAACTCAGACTGTCCGAATGCTGGAATTCGATGTTGGTGCGTCGGCCCTTGGCGCTGTAGTCCAGTATGCAGCTGTCAATGGCCGGGCGCCCGTTACGCAGGAAGGCGCAGGGCACGACCGAATAATCGGTGATCTGTTCGTCCGACAGGTCGGCGCTGAGCTGCCACTGTGCATCGGCTGACAGCTGGCGCTGCCAGCGGCCCTGCAGGAACCACTCGCGCCACTCCAGGTTGCGTTCGGCATCGCCCGCATTGCCGGCAATGCCACGACCACTCTGCAGGTCACCGACACCGGCTCTCAGCATGAGGTCGTCGCCACCATTGGGCTGGAGGTCGGCGCGCCAGTCCAGCGCCTGCAGCCGCCGGTCGTCAAAGGCCTGGGCATAGCCCTGGTCGGCCTTGGAACTGGCCGACAGGCGGTAGGACCTGTGCTCATCGCCCCAGCCATGACTCAGGCGCAGATCGCGTACGCCACCCGCGCCGGTGTTCACGGCCACTTCGCTGCCTTGCGCATCGAAGCTGTGGCGGGTGATGATGTTGATGACACCGAACATCGCATTGGCGCCATAGGCGGCCGAGTTGGCGCCACGCATGACCTCGATGCGCTCGATGTCGTCAGGCGACACCGCCATCATGCCGTAGTGGGTGTCACCCAGAAAGGAGGAGGAATAGACCGAACGGCCATCGATCAGCACCAGGTTGCGAATGCCGAACTCGTCCTGTGGCACGTGATAGGCCGCGACCGGGTTGGCGCCATTGACGCCGCCGATCAGATAGCCCGGCACCAGGCGCAACAGCTCGGTGACGTCGCGCGCGCCCCAGCGCCGGATCTGGTCGCGGTCGATCACGGTCATCGAGCCCGGCACATCGTGCAGCGACTGGCGCAGGCGGCTGGCGGTCAGCACCACCGGCACCTCGGACAGGTAGTCGGCCTCGGTCAGGGACTGCGCCCTAGCTGGGCTGGCCCATGCCGCCAGCAGCGCCAGCGCCGCCGGCTGCAACCAGCCGCCAGCAGGCCGCAGTCGGCCGGGAAAAACGGTCGAAGCCCGTCGTATCGAAGGCAGCTCACTCTGGCAGCTGTCGGTATCAGTCCACTCGTCTGTCATGAGCAGGATTATCCAGGATCGATCGATGAGAAGGTCGCAAGCCTCGTCCGATCCACCCCGGCCATGGAATACCCTTAGACTGTCCGTCATCCCCTTCACTTCCTCCGATCGAGACCTGCGGCTTGAGCCAGATGATGAAAAAATTCACCGGAACCGAGAACTATGTCGCCACCCAGGACCTGATGCTGGCGGTCAATGCCGCGCTCCAGCTCAGGCGTCCGCTGCTGGTCAAGGGCGAGCCCGGCACCGGCAAGACCTTGCTGGCCGAGGAGGTCTCGGCCGCGCTGGACATGCCGCTGCTGCAGTGGCACATCAAGTCGACCACCAAGGCGCAGCAGGGCCTGTACGAATACGACGCGGTCAGCCGGCTGCGCGACAGCCAGCTCAACGATCCGCGCGTGGGCGACATCCGTAATTACATCGTCCAGGGCGTGCTGTGGCAGGCCTTCACCGCCGAGCAGCCGGTCGCGCTGCTGATCGACGAGATCGACAAGGCCGACATCGAGTTCCCGAACGACCTGCTGCGCGAGCTCGACCGCATGGAGTTCTACTGCTACGAGACGCGCGAGCTCATCAAGGCCAAGCACCGCCCGCTGGTCTTCATCACCTCGAACAACGAGAAGGAGCTGCCCGACGCCTTCCTGCGCCGCTGCTTCTTCCACTACATCAAGTTCCCCGAAGCGGCGACGATGAAGCAAATCGTCGACGTGCATTTCCCCGGCCTGCGCGATGAGCTGCTGGGCGCGGCGCTGAAAGCCTTCTTCGACATCCGCAGCCTGCCGGGCCTGAAGAAAAAGCCGTCTACCTCCGAGCTGATCGACTGGATCCGGCTGCTGCTGGCCGAAGACATCCCGCTGCAGCGCCTGCAGGGCGAGGGCCAGCAGATCGCGGTGCCGCCGCTGGTCGGCGCGCTGCTCAAGAACGAGCAGGACATCGCGCTGTTCGAGAAGCTGGTGCTGATGAACCAGCGCCACCGCTGAACCAGCCGACAGCGCCCCCTTGCGCCACCCCACTTGCGCCACCCCGACCAGGAACCCGACATGAGCCCGATCACGACTCCCGTCAGCCTCGAAGGCCGGCATGCCCGGCTGGTGCCGCTGTCGCATGAGCAGCACGATGACCTAGTCGATGCGGTCTGCGACGGCGAGCTCTGGCGGCTCTGGTACACCGCGATCCCGACCCCCGACGGCATGGCCGCCGAGATCGAGCGTCGCCTCGGCCTGCACGCGCGGGGCAGCATGCTGCCGTTTGCCGTGATCGCGACCGAAGGGCCGCTGGCGGGCCGCGCCGTCGGCATGACGAGCTACATGAACATCGACGCCGCCCACCGCCGGGTCGAGATCGGCTCGACCTGGTACCGGCAGGCGGTCCAGCGCAGCGGCGTCAACACCAGCTGCAAGCGACTGCTGCTGGCACATGCCTTCGACCAGCTGGACTGCATCGCGGTCGAATTCCGCACCCACTGGTTCAACCAGGCGAGCCGGCGCGGCATCGAGCGCCTGGGCGCCAAGCTCGACGGCGTGCTGCGCAACCACCAGATCAACCCGCACCCCGACGCGGCCGGCTCGCTGCGCGACACCTGCGTCTACAGCATCATCGACAGCGAATGGCCGGCGGTGAAGGCGCATCTGGACCATCAGCTGCACCGCCCTCGCACCAGCAGGCCCGCATGAGCGTCAATCGCCGCGCCCGCCTGGTCGAGTCCCGGATTGCGCCACTCTGAATCACCCCAGTCGCCATGCTGATCGATTTCTTCTACTCGCTGCGCGCGGCCAAGCTGCCGGTCTCGGTCAAGGAACTGCTGACGCTGCTCGAATGCCTGCAGGCCGATGTGGTCGGCCCGCGCGCCGAGGCCTGCTCGCTGGACGACTTCTACTTCCTGGCGCGCACCGTGCTGGTCAAGGACGAGAAGCATTTCGACCGCTTCGACCGCGCCTTCGGTTCCTATTTCCACGGCGTCGAGCAACTGACGGACTTCAGCCGCGAGATTCCGGCCGACTGGCTCAGGCAGCAGCTCGAGCGGCTGCTGTCAGCCGAGCAGAAGGCCAACGCGCCCAAGCTGGACTGGGATGAGCTGATGGACACGCTGCAAAAAAGGCTGGAGGAGCAAAAGGAAAAACACGAAGGCGGCAACAAGTGGATCGGCACCGGCGGCACCAGCCCGTTCGGCCACGGCGGCCACAACCCGCAGGGGATACGGATCGGCGGCCAGAGCCGCAACCGCAGCGCGGTCAAGGTCTGGGAGCAGCGTGCCTACCGCGACTACGACGACAGCCAGGAGCTCGGCACGCGCCACATCAAGCTGGCGCTGCGCCGGCTGCGCCAGTTCGCGCGCAACGGCAACGAGCTCGAACTCGACCTGCCCGGCACGATCCGCGCGACCGCGGCCAATGCCGGCTGGCTGGACCTGCGCATGGTCCCCGAGCGCCACAACAGTATCAAGGTGCTGCTGCTGATGGATGTCGGCGGCAGCATGGACGACCATGTCAAGCAGGTCGAGGAGCTGTTCTCGGCCGCCCGGACCGAGTTCAAGCACCTCGAGTTCTACTACTTCCACAACTGCGTCTACGACCACCTGTGGCGCCACAACCAGCGCCGCCACGCCGAGCGCATCGACACCTGGGACCTGATCCGCAAGTACCCGCGCGACTACAAGCTGGTCTTCGTCGGCGACGCCACCATGAGTCCGTACGAGATCCTGCAGCCGCACGGCAGCGTCGAGTACAACAACCCCGAGCCCGGCGCCGAATGGCTGCAGCGCCTGACCGACGCCTTCCAGCATTGCGCCTGGATCAACCCAGAGCCGCAGGGCGTCTGGCAGTACCGCCAGAGCGTGGACCTGATCCGCCAGCTGATGGGCAACCGCATGTACCCGCTGACGCTGCAGGGCCTGGAGCAGGCGATGCGCCAGCTCATGAAGTGAATCCGGCGCGCGGCCGGCAGCGCACCGGCGCGTCGTCTGTTCGGTTTTCCGAACGATGCGGCAGGCCAGAACGCGGATTTCCGAACGCCAGCCCGGCACAGAAGAAATCTTCTTTAGCCAAATCAATGACTTGAGATCCCTCCCGCGTGCCTGGCAACAAGGCACGAAAGCTGCGATGGAAAGGGTCGAACCGGCCCGAGCAGGCATAGCCCTGCGGGTACCGGTCCACCCTCGACCACAGCCACCGCCCTGCCCCGGGCGGCCACGGAGACCTCAATGAAAATGAACAAGCTCACGACCTGGATCCTGCTGGCGCTGCTGGCCGGCATCGGCGTCGGCTACCTGTGCCACGCGCTGGCGCCCGATGCGGCAGCCGCCAAGGAAATCGCCGGCTATTTCTCGATCCTGACCGACATCTTCCTGCGCATGATCAAGATGATCATCGCGCCGCTGGTGCTCGCGACCCTGGTGTCGGGCCTGGCCGGCATGGGCGACGGCAAGGCGGTCGGTCGCATTGGCGGCAAGGCGCTGGGCTGGTTCCTCGGCGCCTCGCTGTGCTCGCTGCTGATCGGCCTGGTGATGGCCAACCTGCTGCGCCCGGGTGACGCGATCTCGCTGCCGCTGCCCGACGTCAGCGCGACGACCGACCTCAAGACCTCGTCGCTGAACCTGAAGAACTTCATCACCCATGTGTTCCCGAAGAGCATATTCGAGTCGATGGCCAACAACGAGATCCTGCAGATCCTGATCTTCGCGCTGTTCTTCGGCATCGCGCTGGGCAAGCTGCATGACAAGACCGCGCTCGGCCTGGTCAAGACCTGCGAGGAAATCGTCCACGTGATGCTGCAGGTCACCGACTATGTGATGCGCTTCGCACCGATCGGCGTGTTCGCCGCGGTCGCCTCGGTGATCACCATCCACGGCCTGGGCGTGCTGGAGGTCTACGGCCGCTACATGGCCTACTTCTACCTGGCGCTGGCGCTGCTGTGGCTGGTGCTGATCACGGCCGGCTATTGCGTGCTGGGCAAGGAAGTGTTCCGCCTGATCAAGCTGATCCGCGGCCCGATGCTGATCGGCTTCTCGACCGCCAGCAGCGAGTCGGCCTACCCGAAGCTGATGGAGCAGCTCGAGAAGTTCGGCATCAAGGACCGCATCACCGGCTTCGTGCTGCCGCTGGGCTACTCGTTCAACCTTGACGGCTCGATGCTCAACACCGCCTTCGTCGCGATCTTCATCGCCCAGGCCTACGGCATCGAGATGTCGATCGGCCAGCAGGTCACGATGCTGCTGGTGCTGATGGTCTCGTCCAAGGGCATCGCCGGGGTGCCGCGCGCCTCGCTGGTGGTGATTGCGGCCGTGCTGCCGATGTTCAACCTGCCCGAGGCCGGCCTGCTGCTGATCCTGGGCATCGACCATTTCCTCGACATGGCGCGCACCGTGACCAACGTGCTGGGCAACTCGATCGCCACCGCCGTGGTCGCCAAGTGGGAAAATGCGATCGAGCCGGTCGATGCGGCGCTGGCCGAGTCCGACACGGTGCTGCCGCTGGCCAGCGAACAGCGGCCGGCCGCAGTGGCTGCCTGAGCCTGACAACCAAGCGCCTGCCTGGAGACAGGCTGGCCGCAGCCGGGCCGGACTGGCCATGCTGACTGCCCCGGGCGCGCTGGTCGCGCCCTCTTTCACCCGGATCTGACGATGGAATTCAACTGGTTTTTGCTCGCTGGCGCCGCCTTCTTCGCTGGCATGGTGGATGCGGTGGTCGGCGGCGGCGGGCTGATCCAGATTCCGGTGCTGCTGTCGCAGTTTCCCCAGACCGCGATCCCGACCCTGTTCGGCACCAACAAGCTCTCCAGCCTGGCGGGCACCGCGTCGTCGCTCTGGCGCTATGCCCGCACGGTTTCGATTCCCTGGGCCGTGGTGCTGCCGGCCACGCTGGCAGCGCTGCTGGGCGCCTGGCTGGGCGCTGCCGTCACGGCCTGGCTGCCGCGCGAGGCGATGCGCCCGCTGGTGCTGGTCATGATGCTGGCGGTCGCGCTCTACACCTTCCTGCGCAAGGACTTCGGCCATGTCGAGGCCCGTGCGCTGGTGCCGGCCGACCGCTGGCGCGCCGCCGCGCTCGGACTCGTGATCGGCTTCTACGACGGCTTCTTCGGGCCGGGCACCGGCAGCTTCCTGATCTTCGGCTTCGTGCGGCTGTTCGGCATGGACTTCATCAAGGCCTCGGCCAGCGCCAAGGTCATCAATGCCGCGACCAACATCTCGGCGATCGCCTTCTTTGCCAGCCACGGCCCCATCCTGTGGCTGGTGGCGCTGGTGATGGCGGTCTGCAACCTGGCCGGTGCCCAGCTCGGCACCGCGCTGGCGCTGCGCCGCGGCGCGGGCTTCGTGCGCCAGGCCTTCTTGCTGGTGGTGACGGTGCTGATCGGCAAGCTGGCCTGGGACATGCTGGGCGGCTGAGCGGCCGCCAGCACATTCGGAAAACCGAACACCCATGCATTCGCGCCAGAAGCTGCTGCGCCTGAGCCTCCTGCTGCTGGCCTTTGCCGCCCTGATCGCGGGCACCGGCCTGCTGGCCTACCGGCTGAGCCTGGCGATGGGACTGGCCGAACTGCAGGTGACCGGGCGCCATCGGCTCGACCTCTACGCCAGCAGCCTGGAACGCGAAATCGACAAGTACGCCTATTTCTCGACCACGCTCGGGCTCGAGCGCGATGTGCTGCAGCTGCTGGCCAGCCCGCAGCCGGCGCTGGCCGGCCAGGTCAACCGCTATCTGGAGCAGCTCAACGAGCGCGCCGGCACGCTGGCCATCTATGTGCTCGACGCGCAAGGCCGGGTCGTGGCCAGCAGCAACTGGCGCCGGCCCGACAGCTACCTGGGCGAAGACCTGTCGTTCCGGCCCTATTTCCGCCAGGCGCTCGAGACCGGTGGCGGGCGCATCTTCGGCATCGGCACCACGCGCGGCGAGCCGGGCTACTACCTGGCCTCGGCGCTGGGCGGCGCCCAGGGCACGCTGGGCGTCGCGGTGGTCAAGGTCGGCCTGCAGCAGCTCGAGCAATCCTGGGCCACGGTCGAGGCTCCGGCGCTGGTGGCAGACGAGAACGGCGTGGTGATCCTGGCCTCGGTGCCGGACTGGAAGTTCACCACCTTGCAGCCGCTGGACCCGGCGACCCGGCGCGCCTTCGACCAGACCCAGCAATACAACCGGCGCGCGCTGGCGCCGCTGGGCGTGATCGAGCTCGAGCGGCTCGAGCATGGGGCGCGGCTGGTGCGCCTGCCCCGGGTCGGGCCGGAACGGGTCTCGATGTTCCCGGTCGCCGGCAAGTTCCTGGCCCAGACCCAGGCCCTGCCCGGCACGCCCTGGAACATCACCGTGTTCTCGCAGCAGGAAGAGGTGCGCGGCATGGCGGCCAGCCGGGCCACGCTGGCCGGCGCGGGCACGGCCTTCCTGTGCATCCTGGCCTTGATGCTCAACGAGCGACGCCGTCACCTGAAGGACCGGCTGGCGGCGCGCGAGGCGCTGCAGCAGGCGCATGACGAGCTCGAACGCAAGGTGGCCGAACGCACCGCCGACCTGTCAGCCGCCAACTTGCAGCTGCAGGCCGAGGTCGCCGAGCGCACCCGGGCCGAGCGCACCTTGCGCGCGGCACAGGACGAGCTCGTGCAGGCCGGCAAGCTGGCGGTGATCGGCCAGTTGGCCACGGGCATCGCGCATGAGCTCAATCAGCCGCTGGCCGCGCTGCGCACGCTGTCGGGCAATGCGCGCAAGTTCCTGGCGCGCGGCGACCAGCCGACCGCCGACGGCAACCTGGCGCGCATCGCCGAGCTGGTCGACCGCATGGGCCGCCTCACTGGCCAGCTCAAGTCCTTCGCGCGCAAATCGTCCGGCCGGCCGCAGGCGGTGCCGCTGCGGCGTGCGATCGACAACGCGCTGTTCCTGCTCGAGCAGCGCTGCCAGCGCGCCGGGGTGCTGGTCAACATCGAGCTGGCGCCGCCCGAGCTGCTGGCCTGGTGCGATGCCAACCGGCTTGAGCAGGTGCTGGTGAACCTGATCGGCAACGCGCTCGACGCCATGGCAGGCCAGCCGGCCCCCAGGCTCGACATCAGCGCCAGGCGCGATGGCGAGCGGATCGAGCTGCAGGTGCGCGACCGCGGGCCAGGCCTGGCCGAGGAAGCGCGCAGCCATCTGTTCGAGCCCTTCTTCACCACCAAGGAGGCCGGCAGCGGCCTCGGGCTCGGGCTGGCGATCTCGGCCGGCATCGTGGCCGACTTCGGCGGCAGCCTGACCGGCGACAATCACGCGCAAGGCGGTGCCGTCTTCACCCTGGACCTGCCCATTGCCCCGGAACCCGGACATGAATGACCCGCTGCAAGTGCTACTGATCGAAGACGACCCCGATGTGCGACTGGGCTGCGAGCAGGCGCTGCAGCTGGAGGACATCGCGGTCAGCGGCGTCGCCAGCGCCGAACAGGCGCAGCGCCGCATCGGGCGCGACTTTGCCGGCGTGGTGGTCAGCGACATCCGGCTGCCGGGCATGGACGGCATGGCCCTGCTCAAGGCCTTGCGCCTGATCGACCCCGAGCTGCCGGTGGTGCTGATCACCGGCCACGGCGATGTGTCGCTGGCGGTGCAGGCGATGAAGGACGGCGCGCACGACTTCATCGAAAAGCCGTTCTCGCCCGACCTGCTGGTCGAAGTGGTACGGCGGGCGCTCGACAAGCGCCGCCTGACGCTGGAATTGCGCCAGCTCAAAGCCCGGCTGGCCAGCCGCGACCGGCTTGAAGCCCAGTTGATCGGCCGCTCGCCCGCGATGGCGCGGGTGCGCCAGCTGGTGGCGGACCTGGGTAACAGCGCGGCCGACATCCTGATCCAGGGCGAGACCGGCAGCGGCAAGGAACTGGTGGCGCGCTGCCTGCACGAGGCCGGACCCCGGCGCAGCGGCCATTTCGTCGCGATCAACTGCGGCGGCCTGCCCGAAGCCCTGTTCGAAAGCGAGATCTTCGGCCATGAGGCTGGCGCCTACACCGGCGCCGGCAAGCGCCGCATCGGCAAGATCGAATACGCCAGCGGCGGCACCCTGTTCCTCGACGAGATCGAGTCGATGCCGATCGCGCTGCAGATCAAGCTGCTGCGCGTGCTGCAGGAGCGCAGCCTGGAGCGGCTGGGCTCCAACACCCTGATCCCGGTCGACTGCCGGGTCGTGGCCGCGACCAAGGCCGACCTCAAGGCGCTGTCGGACCAGGGCCGCTTTCGCGCCGACCTCTACTACCGGCTCAGCGTCGTCACGCTGGCGCTGCCGCCGCTGCGCGAGCGGCGCGAGGACATCCCGCTGCTGTTCGAGCATTTCCTGCTGCAGGCCGCTGCGCGCCACCAGCGCCCGCTGCCCGCCGCCGACCCCACGCGCCAGGGCCGGCTGCTGGCCTACGACTGGCCGGGCAATGTGCGCGAGCTGCGCAACGTGGCCGACCGCTGCGTGCTCGGCATCGCGGCCGGTGCGCCGCCCTTCAGCGACGAGCCGCCCGCCGGCCCGCGGCCGCTGGCCGCGACGGTGGAAGACTTCGAACGCGCCCTGATCGCCGAGGCGCTGGGCCGACACGCCGGCAGCCTGGCGCGCACCGCCGAAGCGCTCGGCATGGCCAAGACCACGCTGCACGACAAGATCCGCAAATACCGGCTGGGCCAGCCGCCGGACTGAGCCCGGCGGACCCGGCCCGCTGATCAGCCGATCAGCCGGTCGCCAAGCCTGGGTGAGGCTGTTAAATTCACAGCCTCAGCATCCGAAGGAAACCATGCTTGTCGCGAATCCCGAGCCGGCTGGCGCCAAACGGCGGGCAGCCGCGCACGCCCTCCAGCCATGACGCCCACCATCAGGCCCGCCTTGCCCGACCCGCCCAGGGCCAGCCGATGGCCAGCGCGGGCTGTTGCGCTGCTGCTCGCCAGCCTGGCCGGTGCGGGCAACGCGTGGGCGCAGCAGGCAGTGGATGCACAGGACAGCACGCCGAGGGCGGGCTCCAGCACGGCCAGCGCTGCCAGCACGATCAATGCTGCCGCGGCCCCGACGGCCCGCACGCCATTCAGGATCGAGCTGATCGCACCCGCGCCGCTCGACGCCTGGCTGCTGCGCCATGCCGAACTCGAACGGCTGCGGACCCTGCCCGACCTCGGTGATACCGAGCTCGAACGCCTGCTGCTGACCGCGCCGGCCGACCTGCGCCAGCTGCTGGCCAGCCAGGGCTATTTCTCACCCCGGATCACGATCGAACGGACCGGCTCGATCGACGCCAAGGACGCCAAAAACAGCACGGGTGCCACCGCTGCGCCCGCGCTGGTGAGGATCGAGGTCGAACCCGGACCGCTGGCCCAGGTCGCCGACTGGCAGATCCTGCTGAGCGGCCCGGTCCTGGACGACCCGGCAGCCGCCGAGCAGCGCGCGGCCCTGCAGGAGGGCTGGAAGCTGACCGAGGGCCGGGTCTTCACCCAACAGGACTGGGACGATGCCAAGCAGGCGGCGCTGCGCGCGCTTAGCCGACTGCGCTACCCCGAGGCGCGCATCACGCACAGCCTGGCCGACATCGACCCGGACCGGCATCAGGCCCACTTGCGGCTCGAACTCGACTCCGGCCCGGCCTATCGCTTCGGCCCGCTGCAGGTGCAGGGCAGCGAGCGCTACCAGCCCGAGACCATCCAGCGCCTGGTGCGACTGGCCGGGGTCGAGCCAGGCCTGGACTACGACGAGCGCCTGCTGCAAGCCGCGCAGCAACGCCTGCTCGACAGCGGTGATTTCGAGTCGGCCTTCGTGCGGCTCGACACCAGCGCCGACCCGGCGGCGGCCCCGGTGCAAGCCAGCGTACGCGAGGCCAAGCAACAAAAGCTGGTGATCGGCGTCGGCGCCAGCACCGACAGCGGCGCGCGCCTGAGCTTGGAGCACCTGCACCGGCGCGTGCCGGGGCTGGACTGGCGCGCTGCCACCAAGCTGCAGCTCGAACGCGACACCAGAACCCTGAACGGCGCGCTCGACTCGCCGATCGATGAACGGGGCTGGCGCTGGAACCTGGCCGCGCAGCTGCAGCGCCAGCAAGACGGCCCGCTCGTGACCTCGAGCCAGCAGCTGCGGGCTGGGCGTTCGCAAGGCGGGCGCCAGCTTGAACGCCAGCTCTACGCCCAATATGACCGCGCCAGCACGCAGGACCCGGCACTGGCGGTGCAGGATGACGCCGCGGCCTCGCTCAGCGCGCATTACGGCTGGACCCGGCGCGCCTTCGACGACCTCTACAACCCGACGCGCGGCCAGGGCCTGGCGCTTGAGCTCGGCGCCGGCCTGACGCTGGCGCAGCGCCAACCCTATCTGCGCGCACGGGCGCGCTGGCAGGCCTACCGGCCGGCCTTCGAAAGCAGCGACCGGCCCAGCCGCTGGGCGCTGCGGCTCGAGGGCGGCACGGTCTGGAGTCGCGACGGCGACAACGTGCCGGCGACCCAGCGCTTTCTGGCCGGGGGCGAAGGCAGCGTGCGCGGCTACGGCCTGCGCGAGATCGGCGTGCCGCGCGCGCAAGGCGGCGTCGACCCGGGCCTGCTGCTGACGATTGCCAGCCTCGAGTGGCAACGCCCGGTCTGGATCGACGGCCGCCGCAGCGACTGGGAAACCGCCCTGTTCGTTGATGCCGGCGCGGTCGCCAACCACAGCCGCGCACTGAGCCCCCAGATCGGCATTGGCATGGGCCTGCGCTACCGCAGCCCGGTCGGTCCGCTGCAGGTGGACCTGGCCTACGGCGTCGAGCGCCAGGCGCTGCGCCTGCACATGAGCGTGGGATTCGCATTTTGAGCCAGTCACCCACTCCGCCCTCGACCCCGAGCCCGGCAGCGGCCCGCCGTCCGGCGCTGGCGCGCGCGCTCTTGCGTCCGGCCGTCGGCCTGGCCCGGCTGTTCGGCACCACGCTGGCGCTGGTCGCCGCGCTGCTGCTGTCGGCCTGGCTCTGGAGCGGCCACGCGCGCTCGCTGCCGCTGACGCTGGACTGGCTGCAAGGCTGGCTCGGCGACCCAGCGAGCGAAGGCCCGCTGCTGGTGCGTGACGCCAGCGGCAGCCTGCGCGAGGGCGGCCGCATCGGCTATCTGCGCTGGCGCCGCAACGGGCTCGAGATCGAGCTCGAAGACCTGCAACTGCGCTGGCCGGCCAAGCTCTGGCCCGATTTGCTGCTGCGGCGCGAGCTGCGGCTCGACCCGATCGACCCGCTGCAGCTGGCCAGGCTGCGCCTGCGCGACGACAGCCCGCCCAGCACGGACCGCCAGCCACCGACCGACCTGCTGCTGCCCTGGCTGGAATCGGTGCAGCTGCCGCTGCGGGTCGAGGCGATCGTGATCGAAGGCAGCCCGCAGCTGGCGCTGGGTCCGCTGCAGGCGAACTACCGCTACCGCCGCGGGCCGGAAGGCGACCTGCGGCATGAGCTGCAACTGCAGCAGCTGCACTGGGCCCAAGGGCAGTACCAGCTGCAGGCCCGGCTGCAGGCGAGTGCGCCGATGCAGCTCGACGCGCAACTGCAAGGCCTGGCGCAAGCCAGCTTGCCTGGCGGGCGCCGCCAGTCGCTGTCGGCCCAGGCCCGCCTGAACGGCCAGCTGGCAGGCCAGGCGGCCAGCCTCGCGTTCGAGGCCAGCGTGAACCCGACCGCATCGGCACAGACCCAGACTCGTGCCGGTGCAGGTGCCACATTGAAGGCCAGCGCCACGATCACGCCCTGGGCCACGTTGCCGTTGCCAACCGCCGAGCTCGAACTGCGCGAGATCGACCTGGCCGCCTTCTGGCCGCAAGCCCCGCGCACCCGCCTGCAGGGCCGTTGGCAAGCCAGCAGCCGATCGAATGGGCCCGATGCGACGGCTCAAGACGCGCGCTGGGAACTGGCTGGCGAACTGCGCAACAGCGCCGCCGGCCACTGGCAGCGTGGCGCGCTGCCGCTCGAGCAGCTGCGCGCCGCGCTGGCCTTCGCGGGCGGCGCCTGGCAGCTGCAAACCCTGGAGGCCCGGCTCAGCGACAACGGCCGACTGCAGGCCGCCGGCAGCTGGAGCGGCCAGCGCGTCGAACTGCGCCAGGCCGAACTCAAGCTGGCCGATGCCAGCGCCAAAGCCAGCGGCCGGCTGGAGCTGGGCAATCAGCAGCTCAGCGGCGAACTGGCCTTGGCCCTGCCCGGCGCCAATGCCAACGCGCAGGCGCGCGCGCCAGGCGGGCAACTGCAACTGGCACTGACTGATGCCCAGCAGCTGCAACGCTGGCTCAACGGCCCGCTCAAGCGCTGGCTGCCCGCCGGCATCGGCCCCGAACAGCTGCCCGAGCCCTGGCGCAGCGCCCTCTGGCGCGGACAGGCCAGCCTGCAAGCCGGCTGGACCGGTCCGCTGCACACAGACCGACTGCCAAGGGACTGGAATGCCAGGCTGCAGACGGCGCAGGCCCAGGTCCAGTGGCCGGCCGCCAGCGACCTGCCGGCGTTGCAACTGAAAGACTGGCAGCTGGCGCTCACGGGCCACGACCAGGCCGTGACCCTGAGCCTGGCCGGCGCGGCCACGAGCGCCGACTGGAGCGCCAGCAGCCGGCTGCGCGCCAGCGGCCAGTTCGGCCGCGACCGCCAGGGCCCGGTGGCCGATATCCGGCTCGAGCTGGCCGAACTGCAGCTCTCGGATGCGACCCGCCAGCTCTCGGGCCAACTGACTAGCCCGGGCGGCACCCCGCTGCGCTGGGACTCCGGAGGCCTGACCGTGGCCCCGGGCCGGGCCAGCCTCGCGCTGTCGGCGCGGGACGGCACCGCGGTACGCGCGCCGGCCGAACTCGCCTGGGACAGCACGCGCTGGTCGAACGGCCGGCTCGAATCGCGCGGTCGTGCCACCGGACTGGCGCTGGGCTGGATCGATACCCTGCTGGTCAGCCCGGCAGCACCGCGCGGGCCGCTGGCGCAGGCCGGACTCAGCGGCGAGCTGACGCTGCAAGGCAGCTGGGACCTGAGCCTGCCACTGCAGCCCACGGGCAAGAACGCCCCGGCAACCAGGGCCCGGATCGAACTGGCCCGCAGCGGCGGCGACCTGAGCCTGCTGCTGCCCGACAGCACCGGCGGCAAGCCGCAGGCGGTCGGGGTCGAGCAGGTCGCGGCCAGCGTGATGCTGGACGGCGCGCAACTGCAGAGCCGGCTGCGCTGGACCAGCCGGCTGGCGGGCCGACTCGACGCCGAGCTCGGCACCCTGCTGGCGCCGCCCTCGCCCGCCTTGGCGCAATGGAGCTGGCCGGCCGAAGCCGCGCTGACGGGCCGGGTCCAGGCCGAGCTGCCCCAGTTCGGCCTCTGGTCCAGCCTGCTGCCGCCAGGCTGGCGCCTGCGCGGCAGTCTGCAGGCCGATGCCAGCCTGAGCGGCACGCGACGCCAGCCCGAATGGCATGGCCAGCTGCAGGTCAATGAGCTGGCGCTGCGCTCGCTGGTCGACGGGCTCGACTTCAGCGGTGGCGAACTGCGCGCCACGCTGGCCGGCGACCAGCTGCGCTTTGACAGCCTGAAGCTGCGCGGCGCCGGTGGCGACAACGGCGGCCTGTTGCAGGGCAACGGCTTGCTGCGCTGGAGCCGGCCCGACACGCCAGCCGGCCAGGCCATCGCGCCGCTGCTGCCGGTCATGACGCTCGATCTGCAGGCCCGGCAACTGCGACTGCTCGCGCGCGCCGACCGCCGGCTCACACTGTCGGGCCGGCTCGCGGTGCGGATGGACGAGAAGCTGCTCGACGCCACAGGCCGGCTGGTGGCCGACCAGGCCTTGTTCATCCTGCCCGACGAGAACCGGCCCACGCTGGGCGAGGATGTCATCGTGCGCGGACAGGGCCAGCCCGCTGCTGCCAAGGCGGCCGAGCCGGCCCGATCAAGCCCGTCGGCGACTGCAAAGCCGATCCGGCTGCGGCTCGAGCTCGGATTGGGCGACGACTTCCAGCTGCGCGGACAGGGGCTGGACAGCCAGCTCAAGGGCGAACTGCTGCTGAGCCTCGACCCCGGCCAGCCGCTGCCCCAGCTCACCGGCCAGGTCCGGACCGAGCGCGGCCAATACCGCGCCTGGGGTCAGCGACTCGAGATCGAAACCGGACTGCTCAACTTCAACGGGCCCTATGACAACCCGACGCTCGAGCTGCTGGCGCTGCGACCGCTGCCAGACCAGCGCGTCGGCGTCCAGCTCAGCGGCACCGCGCTGGCGCCTAGGCTGCGCCTGTACGCCGATCCCGACCTGCCCGAAAGCGAGAAACTGGCCTGGCTGGTGCTGGGCCGCCCGGCCGGTGGCACCGGCGCCGAAACCGCGCTGCTGCAACAGGCGGCGCTCGCCCTGTTCAGCCGCCGCAGCCGGGCCAACGAGGGCGGCTTCCAGCGCTCGCTCGGGCTCGATGAACTGTCGTTCCAGGGCGAGACGCAAAGGGCCGACGGCAGCGCCCAGGCCGCCGCACTGACGCTGGGCAAGCGGATCTCGCGCCAGCTCTATTTGAGCTACTCGCGCAGCGTGGTCGGCACCACCGGCACCGTCGCCATCCTGTACGACCTGGCGCGCCACCTGACGCTGCGGGCCCAGGCCGGCGACGACAACGCGATCGAACTGATCTACACGCGCCAATACGACGGCCGGCGTGCGCGTTCCAGCCCGGCCACGCCGAAAGCGGTCGATGGCGCCGCTACAATGCGGGGGTCCTCTCCGTAGTTCAATGGATAGAACAGCCGCCTCCTAAGCGGCAAATACAGGTTCGATTCCTGTCGGAGGGACCATTGACAAAGCCGCCACCGTTGCCACGGTCGCGGCTTTTCTTCTGTCCGGGACTTTCAGTCCAGCCGCGCGAGCGCCGGATCAGCGTCGCCCCGGACCAGGCCTCAATGCATGTGGCCGCCGGACGGATGCTGCTGATGGCCCTGCCCCATGGTCTGGGCATTGAGCGCGCGCACCGGCAACTGGAGCTCGACCTGCTCGCGCTGGCCGTCCTGGCCCTCGAGCAGCAGCGTCAGCGGCACCTGCTGGCCGGCGCTGACCGGCGCCTTCAGATCGAGCAGCATCACATGGTAGCCACCGGGCTTGAGCTCGACCGTCTTGCCTGCCGGCAGCGCCAGTCCGGGGACGGCGCGCATGCGCATGATGCCGTCGTTGAGCGCCATTTCATGGATCTCGACCACGCCCGCGATCGGCGAACGAGCGGACAACAGGCGCAGCTCGCGCTCGGCGGTCAGCCGCATGAAGGCGCCGGTGGCCTTTTGCTGGGCCACGGTGCCGCGCACCCAGGCGTCCTCGACCTTGAGCCGGGACTGGGACTGGGCCCAGGCGCCCAGGCTGGCGGCGGCCAGGGTGGCGATGAGGGTGTGACGGAGGATTTTGTTCATGATCGGCTTTCTTTCTGACTGGTTTCCAATGACGGCGGACCTGGGGCCGGCCGTCGCAAGAGAAGTGGAATCAGACGAAAGAAGGCGGCGCTCGCGCCTGCACACGCCAAGCCGCCAGCCGCGCGGGCGGCGCACGCAGCGCGGCGACGGGATCGGATGCGTCCGGACCGGCATGGAAACCGACAGCAAAGGATGGGGGCAGGATGGCCGGTGCGTCGAGCAGGCACCACTCGCAATGCAGGCCAGCCAGGACCGGGCGACTGTCCTGGGAGGACTCCCGGGCCGGTTCGGCCGCGCGCAGGATGCCGGTGCTGCTGCAGACCTCGAACGGCAACGCGGGTGCCATCCGCAGCGCCGCTTGCGCGACGGCAGGCGCCAGGGCGTGCAGCAGGACCGCCCACAGGACCCAGCCCGTAGTCCATCGTCGCACAAGGCTCTTGCAGCTCATGGCTTCAATTGTAGCCACGCGACGCCGTTACACTGTGTGTCAGCTTCAGGCAAGGTAGGCTTGCTTGAGGCTCCCAAGGAGCACTAGAAAATATGACCCCCGCAGAACAAGCGTTGCGCGACGCCGCACTGGACTATCACCGTTCGCCCAGCAAGGGCAAGATCAGCGTCAACGCGACCAAGCCGCTGTCCAACCAGCGCGACCTGTCGCTGGCCTACTCCCCCGGAGTGGCCTACCCCTGCCTGGCGATCGAACAGGACCCGACCCTGGCGGCCGACTACACCAGCCGCGGCAACCTGGTCGCCGTGATCACCAACGGCACCGCCGTGCTGGGCCTGGGCAATATCGGCCCGCTGGCCTCCAAGCCGGTGATGGAAGGCAAGGGCTGCCTGTTCAAGAAGTTCGCCGGCATCGACGTGTTCGACATCGAACTCGACGAGAACGATCCCGACAAGCTGGTCGACATCATCGCCTCGATGGAGCCCACGCTGGGCGGCATCAACCTGGAAGACATCAAGGCGCCCGAGTGCTTCTACATCGAGAAGAAGCTCAAGGAGCGCATGAACATTCCGGTGTTCCACGATGACCAGCACGGCACCGCGATCATCTCGAGCGCCGCCCTGCTCAACGGCCTGGAACTGGTCGGCAAGGACATCGGCGAAATCAAGATGGCCGTCTCGGGCGCCGGCGCTGCCGCGATCGCCTGCCTCGACGTCATGATCGGTCTGGGCGTCAAGGTCGAGAACATCCTGGTCTGCGACTCCAAGGGCGTGATCCACAGCCAGCGCGCCGATGCCCTGGCCGGCAAGCTCGACGCCTCCAAGCAGCGCTTCTGCCGCGACACCGACAAGCGCACCCTGGCTGATGCCATGGTCGGCTGCGATGTCTTCATGGGCTGCTCGGCCCCCGGCGTGGTCGACGCCGAGATGGTCAAGTCGATGGCCGACAAGCCGATCATCCTGGCACTGGCCAACCCGGAACCCGAGATCCGCCCCGAGATCGCCAAGGCCGCGCGCCCGGACTGCATCATCGCGACCGGCCGCTCGGACTACCCGAACCAGGTCAACAACGTCCTGTGCTTCCCCTACATCTTCCGTGGCGCGCTTGACTGCGGCGCGACCAAGATCACCGAAGAGATGAAGCTGGCCTGCGTGCGCCAGATTGCCGACCTGGCCAAGAGCGAGATCAGCGACGAAGTCGCCTCCGCCTACGCCGGCCAGGAGCTGGTGTTCGGCCCCGACTACCTGATCCCCAAGCCGTTCGACTCGCGCCTGATCCTCAAGATCGCGCCGGCCGTCGCCCAGGCGGCTGCCGACAGCGGCGTCGCGACCCGTCCGATCCAGGACATGGAAGCCTACAAGGAGAGCCTGGGCCGCTTCATCTACCAGACCGGCATCCTGATGCGTCCGGTCTTCAACGCCGCCAAGGCGATCGCCGGCGACAAGAAGCGCATCGCCTTTGCCGACGGCGAGGACGAGCGCGCGCTGCGTGCCGCCCAGGCCGCGATCGACGACCATCTGGCCACTCCGATCCTGATCGGTCGCCCGGCCGTGATCAGCACGCGCATCGCCAAGGCCGGCCTGCGCATCCGCCCCGGCATCGACCTCGACATCGTCAACCCCGAGGACGATCCGCGCTTCCGCCAGTACTGGGAAACCTACCACCAGCTGATGGGCCGCAACGGCGTCACGCCCGATGTCGCCAAGGCCGCCGTGCGCCGCTCCAACACCATCATCGCCGCGCTGATGGTCAAGCTCGGCGATGCCGACGCGATGATCTGCGGCCTGGTCGGCAACTACGAGACCCACCTCGAGCGCATCGAGAGCATCATCGGCCTGAAGGCGGGCGCGAACCAGTTCGCCGCGCTCAATGCACTCAACACCGACCGCGGTCCGCTGTTCATCGCCGACACCTATGTCAACGACTGCCCCGACGCCGAGCAACTGGCCGAGATCGCCTGGCTGTCGGTCAAGGAAGTGCAGCGCTTCGGCATTCCGCCCAAGGTCGCCTTCCTGTCGCATTCGAGCTACGGCTCGTCGAGCCGCCCGTCGGCGCGCAAGATGCGCCTGGCACGCGAGCTGTTCGCCGCCGCCCACCCCGAGATCGAATGTGACGGCGAACTGCACGGCGATGCCGCGCTGGAAGAGGACATCCGCCGCAGCTACCTGGCCGACTCGGCCCTGAGCGGTTCGGCCAACATCCTGATCTGCCCGAACCTCGATTCGGCCAACATCCTGTTCAACGTCCTCAAGACCACGACCAGCGGCGGCGTGACCGTCGGCCCGATCCTGATGGGTTCGGCCGCCAGCGCGCATATCCTGACCCCGGCCGCAACCATGCGCCGCGTGCTCAACATGACGGCCGTTGCCGCCGTCAGCGGCGCCGACAAGGCCTGAAGCCTGCTTGCCCGGGGCCGCGTGCGGTCCCGGCAGCCAAGACAAGGAGCGCCTTCGGGCGCTCTTTTCCATTGGGGCTGGCGTCGGGGCTGGGGCTGAAAGCGCAGAGGCCAGATGGCCGGGTGGCAACCGCCTTTGGTAAGCTCGCCACATGAGCCATTCCCCCGCCACGGCCACCGTCCAGGTGGTCTGCCTCTGCGCCGCCTGGTGCGGCACCTGCCGTGAATATGCCGAGCCCTTCGAGGCGCTGGCCCGGGCCCAGCCGCAACTCCGCTGCCACTGGGTCGATGTCGAGGACGAGGCCGACCTGCTCGACGACCTGGACGTCGAGAACTTCCCCACCCTGCTGATCGGCGTCAACGGCCAGCCGGTCTTCTTCGGCGTGCTGCTGCCGCATATCCAGACGCTCGAGCGGCTGCTGCAGGAAGCGGCCGGACTGCGTCCGCTGCCCGAGGGAGAGCACAGCGAGACGCTGCGCCAGCTGCTCAAGACCCTGGCCGAGCGCCCGCTCTGAGCACCGGGCCCGGCAACCACAAGAAATTGCGCCCGGCTACCGGGGTCAGCGGACAGGCTTGCTCGGCAGCCGCTGTGGGCCCAGGCATGTCGCTGATCTCAAGGGACCAACCACTGCCCGGCCCAATGGCTGGCACGGGTGAATTGCGCGCGTCGATGGTCAGCGCCCAAGTGCAGCAGCTCCATCGATCGGATGGTCAGGGACAACACAGCAAACACCGCTGGGTCAGCTTGCTGGTCATAGTCCAACGCGCCTGGTATCGGATGGCCGGGTCGCTGACTGCTGCTGTAGGCGCTGCGCGAGTGCTCTGGCACCCTGGCCCAGGCTGCGGCCACCTCAGGCCCGGTAGCGATTGCCACGTCGGCCTCCAGCCTGATCTGCAGCCGAGAGCCGTGATCCCAGACATGGAGAGCCGCCACCGGAGTCGCCCTGAGGTCGGCGATCTTGGCTGAATGCAGATTGGTGTGCATTTCCAGCCTGCCGGCTGATGGGTCCGCGCCACGCAAGACCACGGTGCGAGCTTTTGGCAAGCCATCCGGGCTGACCGTGGCCAATGTCGGATGGCGTGCCGGCGCATGACGGTCATGCACGCCCCGCACCAGTCTTTGCCAGGCATGGTCATGCAGCGTGACGAGCTCCCTGGCCCAAGGATGGGGATCAAGCGTCATTTGTAGCACTCGCGCCGATCAGCAAACTGCCGCACCCGCTTGCGCCACGCCACATAGCTGCCTGGCTTGAGCTCGCGCCGCATCAAGGCCTTGACCTCATCGGGCGCCAGGCCGTGCAAGGCCTGGATCTGAGCAAAGCTGATGTGGTCACTGAGCGCCATGGCGATCACTTCGCCGACCGTTGCCGCATCAGGCTGGAGCCGTGCCATCGTCAGTGGGCAACTTCGATTCCGAACCCTCATCGCTGCGCTGACTGTCAGCGGGCGTCGGATGACACATGCGCGTGCCGTCCCAGCGTTGGCCGCACCAGCAGTAACCCTTGGCATTGATGATGCAGGTGCCGCTGCCGCAGCAACGTGTGTCTTCCATGATCTGGCCCCAGTGATTTGAATCCGGTCGAGCTTAGGGCCACACCAGAGGCCCGGGTGCGGCAGGGGGCATGTCGATATGGCGTTCAATTGTGCCCAAGCAGGGGCGAGCGTCCGATCCTGGCTTTTTCTACCTTGAGTTTCTCTGGCGCGGAAAACCCATCAAATGCATCACCAGGACTCCAATCTCCGGTGGCATAAACCCGCTGGTCACGCAAACCCTGTACGCCTTCAGCCCAGGCCATCAGCATGCGTTTACCGATGTCGCCAAAGCCGGGGTGCTGCTGCATTGCCTGGCGCACCTGCGGCCCCACATCGGCCACGGCGTCGCTGATGGCCTGCACCATCTGTTGCTGCTCCTTGGGCTGAATACCCAAGGTCGCGGCAATGAACTTTTGCAGGTTCTTGCCTGGCGTCCAGGTCTTCTTGCCCATGAACTCGATGCCGGGTGGGTTGTGCTGAAAGCCCGCGTACACGCTGGTCGTGAGCATGTCGTACGCGGGGGTGAGCTGCACGTCGGCCCGGCTGGTGTAGCGCAAGGCCAGGTTCTTGGCGTGGCAATCGGCATTGCGCAGCGCGTAGGTCAGGAGCAAGGTGGTGGCGAGCTGCCGATACATGTCCAGTCGCTGCGGGCCGGGCACATGGTCGCGCACAGCTTTGGCGATGCGCTCCCAGGTGGTGTCGTACTTGGCAGCGGGGCGCAGGCCCAGCAGGCTGCAAAAGTCTTCCATGCCCCAATGCGGCTGGCCTTGTTCATCCACGTCGAAACGGTGCACCACCAGGGCCTGGCCGTCGTCGGATACTTCCGTCTTGGCCGTCGGCATGACGCGGCTGGCCACCTGCATGCACAGGTGCTCGTTCAAGGCCACAAAGGGCAGTTGGGCACTGGAACCCTTGATGATGTGACGGCGGGTGACAAGGCTGGCTTTCCTGTGCTGTGCCAGGGGAGCGCCATCTTCGGCCTGCGAATCGAGAAACTTGGGCACCACGCCCGACACACCGCTGGTCGCATGCTCGCGCACCAGGGCGGCAAAGGCGGCTTCCGAGTTATCGCCCTTCAGCAATGCGGCCACCTCAACCGACTTCGCCGGCTCACTGAGTTCGGCGCCAGACGCGGCCACCTGCAGGCGGCCCACCATGTTGCGGCCGATCACAGACAGCAAGGCAATCGGACTGGCGCCGATGTGCGGGCCGAACTGCTCTTGCAACATCTGGAGCAAATAGCCCTCGGGCAAGTTCATCTGCAACACGGGCGCAAGCTGGTCGTCCCAGACATAGGATTCGGTGCGAACGGGCATGGTGAGCGACACGAAGTCGTCTGCCGCCACCTGGGGGTGGTAGGTCAGCACGCTCCTGAAGTCGCCCGATTGCTCCAGCGTGGCCACTTCGCGGCCCAGCACGTACACGGATAACGGCATCACCGGGTGCCTTGGCCAGAATTGCCGATGGAACCCCGCGCCGGCCCCGTGACAGCCTGTGCACGCTCACGGCGCAGTTCGTCCAGATTGCCCGACTGGCCTTGAGCCATCACGTCCAGCTCGGCGCCCAGCACCGCCAACACCGCCAGCAACTTGCGCGAGCCGAATTCGGCTGTCCTGCCCCGCTCGAAGCGCGACAGGGATTCGGGCGTGATGCCCGCCTTGCTCGCCACGTCGCCCTGCTTGAGACCCAGCAGCTTGCGGCGTGCGGCAACGGCTTCACCCAGTTCTTGAAGGGTTTGCAATTGATATTTACGTCAATTTAAATTTATTTACGACAACTTTTTGATGTAAAAATCAAAAAATAAGTAGCTCCAGTGTACCAGTCACTGACCACCGGAGGTGGCTGCAGACTGCCTGCCAGCTACGCCGGAACGAACAAAGGCCCGCTTGCGCGGGCCTCGGGTGGATGGCCTAGATGGCCCCTGGCGAGACTGCCAGACCCGGCAGGTGCCGGGCGGTCAGGCCGTGTTGGGCAGCATCAGGCCGCGTTGGCCTTGGCCAGGCGCTTGCTGCGTGCCCGCAGGTTGAGGGCCTCGACCGCGAGCGAGAAAGCCATCGCCGCGTAGACATAACCCTTGGGAATATGCACTTCGAAGGCTTCGGCGGTCAGCGCCATGCCGACCATCACCAGGAAGGCCAGTGCCAGCACCTTGACCGAGGGGTGCGAGTCGACGAAGTCGCCGATCGGCTTGGCCGCGAACATCATCACGCCGACGGCGGCGATCACGGCAGCAACCATGACGGCCAGGTTGTCGACCATGCCGACCGCCGTGATGACCGAGTCCAGGCTGAACACGATGTCGATGATGGCGATCTGACCGATGATGCCCCAGAACAGGCGCTGGCCGGCGGCCTTGAGCGTGGCGGCGTCGGTGTCAGGCGCATGGTCTTGCTCGCGGGCCTCGACCTCGACGAAGATCTCGTGCGAGGCCTTCCAGAGCAGGAACAGGCCACCCGCCAGCAGCACGATGTCGCGCCCGCTGATGCCCTGGCCGAAGACGGAGAACAGGTCGGCCTTCAGGCCCATGATCCAGCTCAGCGAAGCCAGCAGCAGCAGGCGCGAGATCATCGCGAAGCCCAGGCCCAGGCGGCGCGCCTTGTCGCGCTGCTCAGGCGGCAGGCGTCCAACCAGGATCGAAATGAAGATGATGTTGTCCACGCCGAGCACGATCTCGAGCGTGGTCAGCATGGCAAAGGCGATCCAGATGTTGGGGTCGAACAGGAAGTCCATCTTTTTTTTCCGTAAATGAATGAGCCTGGGCAGGCAAGATGTCTAAGGATAACGAGTCTTGGTGACACTGACCAGCAGTCCAGGCGGGGCCAACCCTTCGGAAAAACCGAAGGGTTGCTAACCCAGTATCAGCCCTTGCCGGCCAGCGCGGGCAGCTGCCGACCAGGGACGGCCCTGGCGCCGGGCACGGAACTGCCGAACTGCAGCAACTGGGCCGCGACGCTGGCGGCGATCACCGCCGGCTGCTTGCCCGCGATGCCAGGCAGTCCGATCGGACAGATGACCGAGGCAAGTTCCTGCGGCGCGAAGCCGCGTGCTTGCAGGCGCTGGCGAAAGCTGGCCCATTTGGTCTGGCTGCCGATCAGGCCGATGAAAGGCAAGTCGGCGCGCTCGCGCTGGCGCTGCAGGCAGGCCGCGACCAGCTCGAAATCCTCGACATGGCTGAAGCTCATGATCAGCACCCGGCTGCCCGGCGCGAGCTCGGGCACGGCAAGCTGGACCGGATCGGACGACTCGGCCTGCACCGTCTCGGGCAGGCCGGCAGGAAACAGGCCGTCCCGGCTGTCGATCCAGCGCAGGGAAAAAGGCAGCGGCAGCAGCGCCTGCACCAGCGCCTGGCCGACATGGCCGGCGCCGAAGATCGCCACCGGCACGCGCGCCGGCTCGAGTCCGGGCAGCCGGCTGGCTGCGGCCGCATCGGCCAGGTAATCGAATTGCAGCTCGGCACTGCCGCCACAGCATTGGCCCAGGCTGGGCCCGAGCGCATAGCGCCGGATCTGTCCGTTCAGGGGGGAGGCGCTGCCTTGCTGCAGCAATTCGCGCGCCGCGGCGATCGCCTGCAGCTCAAGGTGCCCGCCGCCGACGCTGCCGAGCAGCCAGTCGGCGCCGAGCGCCAGCCAGGCGCCGGGCTCGCGCGGGACCGAGCCCCGGGTGGCGCTGACCGTCACGAGCACGGCCGGCCCCTGCTCAAGCGCGCGCAGCAAGGCGGCGCGGTCGGTCATGGCAGCAGCGAAGATTGACATGCTGCCCAGTATGCCAGCGGCTGGGGCCGGGACCGCTGCACCGCCGCTCAGGTCACTTGACCAGCGTGACCCGGGTCTTGGCCTGTTCCGAGACTTCGGCCGCGACCGAGCCCATCAGCAGCTGCAACAGGCCGGTGCGGCCATGGCTGCCCATGACGATCTCGTCAAAGCCCTGCTCGGCCGCAAAGCGGCTGATCTGGTCGGCCGGGTGACCGACCAGCACATGCTGCTGATAGGCCACGCCAGCGGCGTCGAGCAAGGCCCGCGCGATGGCGAGTTCGGCCAGGCCTTCGTCGCGGTGGTAGGCATTGAGCTCGTCGCTGCTGACGAAGCTGCGCACATTGCCATCGACCGGCAGCTGCACATTGAGCAGATGCAGCTCGAGCCCGGCGGTGCCGCGCTGCAGCACCTGCTCGATGGCGCGCGCGCCAGCAGCCGAACCGTCGAGGGGGATCAGGATCTTGGTCATGTACGAGTCCTCTCAGTCTTTCTTGGCCAGGTCGACCAGCGGGGCCTGCTCGGCCGGTGCCTGGCGCGCAGCGATCAGCTTGCCAACCACGACCACGAACAGCGCACCGACGACGGCGGTGACGTAGTGCAGCCAGGAGGGCGCATCCTTCAGGTAATCCTTGAGGAATTCGTCGGTGACGAACATGCCGCCGGCGATCCAGCCCAGCAGGGCGGCGCCCAGCGTGATCACGACCGGGAAGCGGTCCATCAGCGTCAGCACGAACTTGCTGCCCCAGACGATGATCGGGATGCTGAACAGGATGCCGAACACGACCAGGCCCATGTTGCCATGGGCGGCACCGGCGACGGCGATCACGTTGTCCAGGCTCATGACCGCATCGGCAATCACGATGGTCTTGATCGCGCCCATCAGGGTGGTGGCGCCCTCGACGTTGTCGTGGTCGTCGTCCTCGGACTGCAGCAGCTTGACGCCGATCCACAGCAGCAGCAAGGCGCCGATGATCTTCAGGAACGGCAACGCGAGCAGCTGCAGCGCGAAGAAGATCATCACGATGCGCAGGCCGATCGCGCCGACCACGCCCCAGGCGATGCCCTTGTTGCGCTGCGACTCGGGCAGCTTGCGGCAGGCCAGCGCGATCACGACCGCGTTGTCACCGCCAAGCAGGATGTCGATGGCGATGATCTGCAGCACCTGCAGCAGAAACGCCAAGCTTAAATACTCTTCCATTGTCACCTCTTGCTAAGTCTTGCTCAGGATGGTTGCGTGGCATACAAGACGCCGGTGGCGGCATCGTACACCAGGGTTTTGCCGCTGCCGATGTGGAAACTACGGCGTTGCGGCCGGCCGGTACAGCAGCGGAAACTCGCGCGCCACCACGGAGCCCGCGATGTCCCAGGCAGTGCAGGTACCGAGGTAGGCCGGCGTTTCGTCGGGCGCTGCGTCGGCACGGCCGCGCTCCATGCCCTGGAAGGCGGCCGTCGCCATGTTGAACAGCAACTCGCGGATATGGGTGCAACCCTGCGCCTTGCCCAGATGCTGGTCGATCGCCTTGCGCCAACCACCGGCCATGGTGCAGCCGACCATGCGCTGCATATGGGCCATGGCCTGCGGGCAGATGCCGTGCGGATAGGCCTCCATCGAGACCGCGATCTCGTGCACGACCTTGGCGTCGTCGATCGTCGCGCGGATCAGCATGTGGTGGATCGGCTCGCCGGGCTGCCAGCTGCGCTCGTTGCGGATCGTGAACAGCTCGGACTTGGTGTCGATCAACTCGCCCTCGACGTCCCACAGGCCATCGTCGCGCAGGAAACAGCGGAATCGGGTTTCGCGGGTATTGACCTGTCGTCGGGGCTGGGGAGCGGGAAGCGGCATGTTATCGACTCGGAAACGGTAAGGGTTGAAAAAATGGCGTGCGCTGGCCTCAGTCGGGCAACGGCAGATCGAGCCGCTGGGCCAGTTCGCGCCGCAGCGCCTCGGCCCAGGTGCGGCGGTCGCGGCCCTGCGCGGTATCGGCCTCACCCACGTGCAGCTCGGCCTGCAAGCCGGTGGCGCACGCTGTGCGCCAGAGCGACTCGAGCAGGCTGGTGTCACCAATATAGGTCGGCGCGTCGTGGCGCAAGCCGCTGCGCGCATCGGTGTACTGCAGCCCAATCAGCTGCACCGGCATCTCGGTGGCGACGGCGGCCTGCAGCAAGTTGGCGTGAAACGGCAGCAGACTGCTGCCGTCGCCAGTCGTGCCCTCGGGGAAGACCGCCAACCGGTCGCCGGCGCGCAGGCGCTCGGCCATCAGGTGCACCACCCGCATCGCGTCGCGCCGGCGGTCGCGCTCGATGAACAGCGCGCCCGAGCCCTCGACCAAGCCGCCGATCAGCGGCCACTGCCGCACATCGGACTTGGAGACAAAGCGGCAAGGCAGTGCCGCGTTGATCACGATGATGTCGAGCCAGGAGATATGGTTGGCCAGCACCAAGAGCGGCCCGCGCCCGGGCAGCTCGCCATGCACCTGCAGTTGCAGGCCCAGCAGCCCGAGCAGGCGGCGCGACCAGTCCTGCACCAGGGCCTGGCGCTGCTCGAAGTCGAGCCGGCCGAAGCGGCGTCTGATGATCCAGGCACCGTTCAGCAGATGGGCCAGCACGCGCAACAGGCGCCAGCCGGCGCGCAGGATTTTCATGCGGCGGCCATTCTCAGGCGCGCGACGCGGCCAGCGCGTCGTAGGCGAGCTGGCCGGCCACCAGCGTGGCGCGCACCGACACCGGCAGCTCGTGGCCGCCAAAGGGGGTGTGCTTGCCGCGGCTGCGCAGCGTATCCTCGCCCACGGTCCAGTAGGCCTTGGGATCGATCACGCAGAGGTCGGCCACGCCGCCTTCGACCACGCGCCCGATGCTCGAAGCCAGCGTGCCCAGGCTATTGCCCAGCACCGCCGCCGGGCCCTGGGTCAGCACGGCCAGCGCGCGCGCCAGCGGCACGCCGTCCTGCTCGGCCCATTTCCAGGCCAGGCCCAGCAGCAGCTCGACCGCGGTGGCACCGGCCTCAGCCTCGGCGAAGGGCAGGATCTTGGCGTCGGCATCGACCGGGTTGTGGTCGGACACCAGCGCGTCGATGGTGCCGTCGGCCAGGCCGCGGCGCAGCGCCTCGCGGTCGCGCTGCTGGCGCACCGGCGGCTGCAGGCGCAGGCGGCTGTCGAAATAGCCGATGTCGATATCGGTCAGGTGCAGGTTGTGCACGCTGATGTCGCAGGTCACCGGCAGGCCTTCGGCCTTGGCCTGGCGCACCAGCTCCAAGCCGGCGGCGCTGCTGATGCGGCACAGGTGCAGCTGGACCTGGGTGCCGGGCGCCTTGCAGACGCCGCGCAGCAGCTCGAACAGGGTCTGCAGCGCGATCACCTCGGCCGAAACCGGGATGCCGGCCAGGCCCAGGCGGGTCGCGAGCGGGCCGCTGGCGGCCACGCCCTTGCCAAGCCAGAAGTCCTGCGGCCGCAGCCAGACGCTGTAGCCGAAGGTGGCGGCGTATTGCAGCGCGCGCTGCAGCACCTGGGTGTTGACGATCGGCACCTCGGCCTGGCTGAAGGCAACGCAGCCCGAATCGGTCAGCTCGACCATCTCGGTCAGCACTTCGCCCTTCAAGCCGCGCGTCAGCGCGCCAAGCGGGAACACGCGCGACTGGTGCAGGCGTTCGGCGCGGTACTTGAGCATCTGCACCAGGCCGGGTTCGTCGAGCACCGGTTCGGTGTCGGGCGGGCAGACCAGGCTGGTGACGCCACCGGCGACGGCCGCGGCGGTTTCGCTGGCCAGCATGCCGGCGTATTCCTGGCCGGGTTCGCGCAGCCGCATCGACAGGTCGACCAGGCCCGGCGCGACGATGCAGCCGCTGGCGTCGATGACGCGATTCGGAGTGAAGTCGGCCGGCAGCTGGCCGATGCCGACGATGCGGCCGGCCGCGATGGCGATGTCGGCCAGTCGGTCGGTGCCGCTGGCGGGGTCGATCAGGCGACCGCCCTGGATCAGGGTTTTCATGTGAAGTCCTTGTCTGTAGCGGTTCAGGCCATATTGCCGGCGACGATGCCCATGACGGCCATGCGCACCGCGATGCCGAAGGTCACCTGCGGCAGCACCACGCTCTGGCCGCCATCGACCACGCTCGAGTCGATCTCGACGCCGCGGTTGATCGGGCCCGGGTGCATCACGATCGCATCGGGCTTGGCCCATTGCATGCGCTCAGGCGTGACGCCAAAGCTCTTGAAATACTCGTGGCTCGACGGCAGCAGCGCGCCGCTCATGCGCTCGTTCTGCAGCCGCAGCGTGATGACCACGTCGGCGTCCTTGATGCCCTCTTCCAGCGTGTGGCAGACCCGCACGCCCATGTCGGCGAATTCGGCCGGCACCAGCGTGCGGGGCCCCACCACGCGCAGGTCGGGGCAGCCCAGCGTGCTCAGCGCGTGGATGTCGGAGCGCGCGACGCGCGAGTGCAGCACGTCGCCGACGATCGCCACCGACAGATTCGTGAAGTCCTTCTTGTAGTGGCGGATCGTGTACATGTCGAGCAGGCCCTGGGTCGGGTGCGCGTGGCGGCCGTCACCGGCGTTGACGACATGGACATGGGGCGCGACATGCTGCGCGATCAGGTAGGGCGCGCCGGATTCGCCGTGGCGCACGACGAAGATGTCGGCCGCCATCGCCGACAGGTTGGCGATCGTGTCGAGCAGCGACTCGCCCTTGGCGGTCGAGCTGCGCGCGATGTCGAGGTTGAACACATCGGCCGACAGGCGCTTGGCCGCGATCTCGAAGGTGGTGCGGGTGCGGGTGCTGTTCTCGAAGAACAGGTTGAACACACTTTTGCCGCGCAGCAGCGGGACCTTCTTGACCTCGCGGTCGCCGAGGCTGACGAAGTTGCCGGCGGTGTCGAGGATCTGGGTCAGGATCTCGCGCGGCAGGCCTTCGGTCGAGAGCAGGTGGATCAGCTCGCCGTTCTTGTTGAGCTGGGGATTGCGTTTTTTCATGTCAGGCCTCCGCGTTCTTGTCTTGCACCACAAAGCTGAAATGGCCTTGCGCGTCGCGCGCGAGCTCGAACGACTGGCTGACCGGCAGCGTCAGGCGTACGGCGGCGAAGTCGGCCTGCATCGGCAGCTCGCGCCCGCCGCGGTCGACCAGCACCGCCAGCTGCACGCTGGCCGGGCGACCGTAGTCGAACAGCTCGTTGATCACGGCGCGGATGGTGCGCCCGGTGTAGAGCACATCGTCGATCAGCAGCACCTGGGTGCCATCGACATCGAACGGCAGCCGGGTCTGCTCGCTGCTGGCGCTCAAGCCGCGCTGCTTGTAGTCGTCGCGGTGCATGGCCGACGAGATCACGCCGATCTCGCCCTCCAGCCCCAGCTCGCGCTGCAGGCGCGCGGCCAGCCAGGCGCCGCCCGAGGTCACGCCGACCAGCTTGAGCGGGCCCGCGCTCATCGCGATCAGGCCCTTGACGCCGCGCAGCAGCTCGGCATAGAGCGCTTCGGCATCTAAATGAATGAAACTCAAGGCAAACTCCTCAAAAATTGTTCCAGGATGATGCAGGCCGAAGCCGCATCGGCGTCCTTGGCACCCAGGCTGTGCGCCTCGGTCGTGCTGTAGCGCTCGTCGACCTCGTAGACGGCCAGGTTGAAGCGCCCGCGCAGCTGGCGCGCGAACTTGAGCGCGCGCGCGGTGTTCTCGTGTGCGGCGCCGTCCGGGTGGAACGGCACGCCGACCACCAGCGCGTCGGGCTGCCATTCCTTGATGCGGGCCGCCACCTGCAGAAAGCGCGCGTCGCTGCCTTCGGCCTTGATCGTGGCCTGCGGCGTGGCGGTGCGCGTGATGCGGTTGCCGCTGGCGACACCGGTGCGCTTGGCACCGAAGTCGAACGCCAGGAAGCTCATCTGGGCCGGCGGCACGACCGGTGTCGGCAGGCCGCTCATGCTCGCCCCGCTCCGGGCGCCAGCATCCAGGACTCGAGTCCCAGCAAGGCCATGGCCTTGTCGTAGCGCTGCTCGATCGGGGTGTCGAAGATCACGGCCGGGTCGGCCGCCACGGTCAGCCAGCTGTTCTCGGCCAGTTCAGACTCGAGCTGGCCTTCGCCCCAGGACGAATAACCCAGCGAAACCATGACCTTGCGCGGACCGGCACCCGAGGACAGCGCTTCGAGCACGTCGCGCGAGGTCGTCATCTCGAGCCCGCCGTCGATGCGCAGGCTGGAGGCATAGGCCGAGGGCGTCTCGGGCTTGACATCCTCAGACGCGCCATCGGACTCGGCCGGCTCGGTCAACAGCGAGGGCGAAGCCACGCGCTCGAGGCTGCCGAGCGCTTCGCGGATCGCCTCGCGCAGGGCGGGCGGGGTCTCGTCGCTGCCAAAGGCCTTGGCCTCGCCCATGGCCTCGTGCAGCACGAAGCCGCGCTCGGTCTGGATCGGGCCGCCACGCATCAGCGGCGCGCCCTGGAGGTCGGCGCGGCGCAGCTGCAGGTCGAGCCGATCGAACAATTCCCCGAGTCCGATATCGGCCGGCTTGTTGATGATCAGGCCCAGGGCGCCGCGCGCGCTATGCTCGCACAGATAAACCACGCTCTTGCCAAAGAGTTCGTCGTTCAGCCCGGGCATGGCGATCAGGAAATGATGGGTCAAGTTAATAGGGGCGGTATCCGAACTCATGGCTGCGAATTCTAAGCGGCGCGACATGACACTGACTTCCAAGAAATATGACAGCGGACTGATTTGGTTCCGGCGCGACCTGCGCGCGAGCGACCAGGCCGCGCTCTACCATGCGCTGAAGGACTGCAAAAAGGTCTGGTGCGCCTTCGTCTTCGACACCGACATCCTGCAACCGCTGCTGGAGCGCGGCCTGAAGGCCGACCGCCGGGTCGAGTTCATCCACGAGTCGCTGCTCGACCTCGACGAACAGCTGCGCGGTCTGGGACGTGCCAACGGCATCGAGGGCGTCGGCCTGATCGTGCGCCACGGCCCGGCCGGCAGCGAGATCCCGCAACTGGCGAGCGAACTCGGCGTGCAGGCGGTCTACGCCAACCACGACGACGAGCCCAGCGCACGCCAGCGCGACCAGCGCGTGCTCGGTGCGCTGGCCCATGCCGGCATCATGCTGCACCTGCACAAGGACCATGCGATCTTCGAGCGCCACGAGCTCGTGACGCTCAACGGCCGGCCCTACGGTGTCTTCACGCCCTACAAGAACGCCTGGCTCAGGAAGATCACGCCCTTTCACCTCAAGCCCTACTCGGTCGAGCGCCATGCCGGTGCGCTCGCGCCCTGCCCGGCTTCGCACCCGGCCGGCGTGCCGGCGCTGGCCGAGATCGGCTTCGAGCCGACCAATCTGCGCACGCTCAAGATCCGTACCGGCAGCCGCGGCGCCCAGGGCCTGTTCGAAGATTTCCTGACCCGGATCGAGCGCTACCAGCAGACGCGCGACTTCCCCGCCGTCAAGGGCCCGAGCTACCTGAGCGTGCACCTGCGCTTTGGCACCATCAGCATCCGCCAGCTCGCCGGCGTCGCGCACCAGATGCACCTGCAAGGCCTGGTCGGCGCCAGCACCTGGCTGTCCGAGCTGATCTGGCGCGACTTCTATCTGCAGATCCTGGCCAATTTCCCGCAGGTGGCCACCGGCTCCTTCAAGCCCGAGTACGACGCGATCAAGTGGGAGCATGGCAAGCAGGCCGACGAACAGTTCCAGGCCTGGTGCGAGGGCCGCACCGGCTATCCGCTGGTCGACGCCGCGATGCGCCAGCTGAACCAGACCGGCTACATGCACAACCGGCTGCGCATGGTCACGGCCAGCTTCCTGTGCAAGGACCTCGGGATCGACTGGCGGCGCGGCGAAGCCTATTTCGCCGAGCGGCTGATCGACTTCGACCTGTCGGCCAACAACGGCGGCTGGCAATGGGCCAGCTCGAGCGGCTGCGACGCCCAGCCCTATTTCCGCATCTTCAACCCGGTCAGCCAGAGCGAGAAGTTCGACCCGCAGGGCAAGTTCATCCGGCGCTATGTCCCTGAGCTCGGCCAACTGCCCGACGCGGCGCTGCACGCGCCCTGGCTGGCTGGCGCGCTCGAACTCGAAGCCGCCGGCCTGGTGCTGGGCCGGGACTATCCGCGCCCGATCGTCGACCACGCCCAGGCGCGCGAGCAGACACTGGCGCGCTACGCGGTGGTCAAGAAATCCTGACGGCCGCCACTCGCGGCCGGGCCCGATCTGCTCTTGCACCCGCCCAGGGGGTCAATCAGCGTCTTATAGAATGAATCGATTCGATCGGGGACTCCCCCGACCCAGCTTGTTGATGACCCACTCCTCCGAACTGCCGTCCGACCCCGAGTCCAGCGACGACGTCCAGGGCTTGCCCTGCGTCATGACTTTCAATGCCAACGACCCCAGCGGCGCCAGCGGCCTGGCAGCCGATGTGGCCGCGATGGTCAGCGCCTCCTGCCATGTGCTGCCGGTGCTGACCGCGGTGCTGATCGGCGACACCCGCCGCGTGCAACACCATGTGGTGATCGACGAGGAAACGGTCGAGGAACAGGCACGTTGTGCGCTCGAGGACATGGCGGTGCAGGCCTTCAAGGTCGGCTATGCCGGCAACCCCGAGAACCTCGGCGCGATCGCGCGCGTGCTGTCCGACTACGACGGCGTGCCGGTGATCGCCTACATGCCCGACCTGTCCTGGTGCGAGGAATCCGCGCTCGAGGACTACCTCGACGCCTGCGCCGGCCTGCTGCTGCCCCACACCACCGTGCTGGTCGGCAACCACAGCACGCTGTGCCGCTGGCTGCTGCCGGACTGGGACGAGGAACGCGCACCGAACGCGCGCGAAGTCGCGCGTGCCGCCTCCCAGCTCGGCCCGCCCTACACGCTGGTGACCGGCCTGATCGCGCCCGACCAGTTCATCGAGAACCACCTGGCCACGCCCGAGACGGTGCTGGCGAGCGCGCGCTACGAGCGCTTCGAGGCCAGCTTCAGCGGCGCCGGCGAGACGCTGTCGGCCGCGTTGTGCGCCCTGCTCGGCGCCGAGAGCGAACTGGTCGATGCCTGCGCCGAAGCCATGACCTACCTCGACCGCAGCCTCAGCGCGGGTTTCCGGCCCGGCATGGGGCGGGCCGTGCCCGACCGGCTGTTCTGGGCCCATGAGTCCGAAGGCCAGGCCGGCGCGGGCCCCGATCCCAGGATTTCCGACGCCGATGCCCGTCACGACCTGCTGACCACCCTTTCCAGCGATGCCACGCCGCACTGAGCGCGGCTTCTTACTCCTCACGCCATGACCGACCGCAACCAGACCCTGTTCGAACGCGCCAAGACCCTGATCCCGGGCGGCGTCAACTCCCCCGTGCGCGCCTTCAAGGCCGTCGGCGGCACGCCGCGCTTCGTGCAGCGCGCCCAAGGCGCCTATTTCTGGGACGCCAACGACCAGCGCTACATCGACTACATCGGCTCCTGGGGCCCGATGATCCTGGGCCATGGCCACCCGGCCGTGCTGGAAGCGGTGCAGAAGGCCGCGCTGGAAGGCTTTTCCTTCGGCGCACCGACCGAGCGCGAGATCGAACTGGCCGAGGAACTGGTCAAGCTGGTGCCGAGCATCGAGATGGTGCGCCTGGTCAGCTCCGGCACCGAGGCCGGCATGAGCGCGATCCGGCTGGCGCGCGGCGCCACCGGACGCAAGAAGATCATCAAGTTCGAAGGCTGCTACCACGGCCACGCCGATGCGCTGCTGGTCAAGGCCGGCTCGGGCCTGGCCACCTTCGGCAACCCGACCAGCGCTGGCGTGCCACCCGAGGTGGTGCAGGACACACTGGTGCTTGAATACAACAACGTCGAACAGCTCGAGGCCGCCTTTGCCGAGCATGGCGCGGCCGTCGCCTGCCTGATGATCGAACCGATCGCCGGCAACATGAACTTCGTGCGCGCCTCGGTGCCGTTCATGACGCGCTGCCGCGAGCTCTGCACGCAACATGGCGCGCTGCTGGTGTTCGACGAGGTCATGACCGGCTTGCGCGTCGGCCTGGGCAGCGCCCAGGGCCATTACGCCAGCCTGATCCCGGGCTTCGAGCCCGACATGACCGTGCTCGGCAAGGTGATCGGCGGCGGCATGCCGCTGGCGGCCTTTGGCGGCAAGCGCGCGGTGATGGAATTGCTGGCGCCACTCGGCGCGGTCTACCAGGCCGGCACCCTGTCGGGCAACCCGGTCGCGACCGCCTGCGGCCTGGCCACGCTCAAGGAACTGCAAAAGCCCGGCTTCTACGAGGCCTTGTCGGCCCGCACCCAGCGCCTGGTCGCCGGCCTGACCGAGGCGGCCCATGCCGCCGGCCTGCCGTTCTGCGGCGACAGCCAGGGCGGCATGTTCGGCTTCTTCTTCTTCGACCAGCTGCCGCAGAACTACGCCCGCGTCATGAGCACCGACGGCGCTCGCTTCAACAAGTTTTACCACGGCATGCTGGAGCGCGGCGTCTACTTTGCGCCCGCGCTGTACGAGGCCGGCTTCGTCAGCGCCGCCCACACCGACGCCGACATCGAGGCCACGGTTGCGGCCGCGCGCGAGGTGTTCGCCCAGCTCTGAGCGGCGAATCAGCCCGATCTAGCCGCCGAAGCTGATTCGCGGCTAGAATCTTGGGCTTGTCAGGAGAGAGTCGCGCCGGGTCATCCGACCCGCGAGGCCGCCGAAGGCGCAGGAGACCCGCTACCCCGCAGGTCCTGAACGCTCAGGCAAAAGGACTGACAAGCGTCGGCTGTGAGGCCGGCGTCACCCCCTGGAGAGAGCCGCGCCCCGAGCGCGGCCACCGAAGGAGCAAACGCTCAAGGCCGTTGTGGCAGGCGTGAATCTCTCAGGTAAAGCGGACAGGTGGGCAGTACATGCACCGTAGCGGTCCCGGACCGTACGGCGTATGCTTCACGCTGCTGAAAACTGCCTCAAACCGCCATGTCCGACCACAACACACTGCTGACCACTCCGCTCAACGCCCTGCACCTCGAACTGGGCGCGCGCATGGTGCCCTTTGCCGGCTACTCGATGCCGGTGCAATACCCGGCCGGCCTGATGGCCGAACATGCCCACACCCGTAACGCGGCCGGCCTGTTCGACGTCTCGCACATGGGTCAGCTGCGCCTGGTCGGCCCCGATGCGGCCGCCGCCTTCGAGAGCCTGATGCCGGTCGACGTGATCGGTCTGGGCGTCAACAAGCAGCGCTACGGCCTGCTGCTGACCGATGAAGGCACCATCATCGACGACCTGATGTTCGTCAACCGCGACCATGCCAACGGCGGCGACCTGTTCGTGATCGTCAACGGCGCCTGCAAGGCCGGCGACATCGCGCATATCCAGGCCAAGATCGGCCAGCGCTGCGAAGTCATCCCGATGCCCGAACGCGCCCTGCTGGCACTGCAAGGCCCGCAGGCCGTGACCGCGCTGCAGCGCCTCGTTCCCGGCGTCGAGCAGCTGGTGTTCATGACCGGTGGCAACTTCGAGTGGAACGATGCCGAGCTCTACATCACGCGCAGCGGCTACACCGGCGAGGACGGCTTCGAGATCTCGGTCCACGAATCCCAGGCCGACGCGCTGGCCCGCGCCCTGCTGGCCGAGCCCGAAGTCAAGCCGATCGGCCTGGGCGCGCGCAACTCGCTGCGCCTCGAAGCCGGCCTGTGCCTGTACGGCAACGACATCGACACCACCACCACGCCGGTCGAGGCCGCGCTGAACTGGGCGCTGCAGAAGGTGCGCCGCACCGGTGGCGAGCGCGCCGGCGGCTTCCCGGGCGCCGACAAGGTGCTGGCCCAGCTCGACGCCAGCCTGCCGCTGACGCGCAAGCGCGTCGGCCTGATCGCCAAGGACCGGGTGCCGGTGCGCGAGCATGTCGAGCTGCAGAACGCCGAAGGCCAGCGCATCGGCGAAGTCACCAGCGGCCTGATCGGCCCGACCATCAACCAGCCGATCGCGATCGGCTATGTCGAGCCGGCCTACGCCGCGCTCGGCACCGCGGTCAATGCCATCGTGCGCGGCAAGGCCGTGGCGATGGAAGTCGCGGCCATGCCCTTCGTGCCGACCCGCTACTACCGCGGCTGATCTTCTTCGACAATTGGGCACCGCGCGCCGCGGTGTCCGACCCACCTTTTTTCATCTGGAGCCCCCATGAGCCTGAAATACACCCCCGACCACGAATGGCTGAACGTCGAAGGCGACGTCGCAGTCGTCGGCATCACCCACCATGCCCAGGATGCCCTGGGTGACGTGGTGTTCGTCGAGCTGCCCGAAGTCGGCACGACCTTCGCCGCCAAGGACGTGGCCGGCGTGGTCGAGTCGGTCAAGGCCGCTGCCGATGTCTACATGCCGGTCAACGGCGAGATCATCGAAGTCAACGAAGCGCTGCGCGACGACCCGTCGCTGGCCAACAGCGACCCGCTGGGCGCCGGCTGGTTCTTCAAGGTCAAGCTGTCCAACCTGGCTGAGCTCGACGGCCTGCTGGACGAGACGGCCTACGGCAGCCTGACCCAGTAAATCGCGCCTCATCGGCCACCGTCGGACTCGGCGGTGGCTTTCCTTTTTCTTGCCCGGAATCCACCCGCCATGTCGACGCCCACCGCCCGCCCCCTGGCCGACCTCGAAAACGCCAGCGAATTCATCGCACGCCACATCGGCGTCTCCGCTGCCGACGAAACCCACATGCTGTCCGTGATCGGCGAGGCCTCGCGCCGCGACCTGATCGACAGCATCGTGCCGCGCTCGATCGCGCGTGGCAGCCGCATGGCGCTGCCCGACGCGATCACCGAGGCGCAGGCGCTGGCTGACCTGAAGGCGATTGCCGGCAAGAACAAGATCTTCAAGAGCTACATCGGCCAGGGCTACTACAGCACCCACACGCCGGGCGTGATCCTGCGCAACATCCTGGAAAACCCGGCCTGGTACACCGCCTACACGCCGTATCAGGCCGAGATCAGCCAGGGCCGCATGGAGGCACTGGTCAACTTCCAAACCATGGTGACCGACCTGACCGGCATGGCGATCGCCAACGCCTCGATGCTCGACGAATCCACCGCCGCTGCCGAAGCCATGACGCTGGCCAAGCGCTCGGTCAAGGCCAAGGGCAATGTCTTCATCGTCGGCGGCGACTGCCACCCGCAGACGATCGAGGTGATCCAGACCCGCGCCGCGACGATGGACATCACGGTCAAGATCGCCGCCACCGAAGCCGAGTGGAACGCCGCGATCGCTGGCGACGACTACTTCGCCGCCCTCAACCAGTACCCGGGCAGCAGCGGCTGGCTGTGCGACTGGAGCGAGTCGGCCCAGACCATCCACGACAAGAAGGCCGCGCTGATCCTGGCCGCTGACCTGCTGGCACTGACCCTGCTCAAGGCGCCGGGCGAGATGGGCGCCGACATCGTGATCGGCACCACCCAGCGCTTCGGCATGCCGATGGGCGCCGGCGGCCCGCACGCCGCCTACATGGCCTGCCGCGACGAGTACAAGCGCTCGATGCCGGGCCGCCTGGTCGGCATCAGCGTCGACGCGCACGGCAACCCGGCGTATCGCCTGGCGCTGCAGACGCGCGAGCAGCATATCCGGCGCGAAAAGGCCACCTCCAACATCTGCACCGCCCAGGTGCTGCCGGCCGTCGTCGCCAGCATGTACGCGGTCTACCACGGCCCGCAAGGCCTCAAGCGCATCGCCGAGCGCGTCGCCAGCTACACCGCGATCCTGGCCCAGGGCCTGCAGTCGCTGGGCTACTCGCTGGTGCACCATACCGCCTTCGACACGCTGACGGTCAAGACCGCCAGCGCCGGTGCCGCCCACGCGCTGATCCAGCATGCCGCCGCCAACGGCATCAACCTGCGCCAGCTGCGCAACGACTGCGTCGGCCTGTCGCTCGACGAGACCACCACGCGCGCGGACATCGCCCAGCTCTGGTCGCTGTTCGCCCAAGCCGGCCAGGCCTGCCCGCAGGTCGATGGCTTCGCCGCTGGCGTCGAAGCCATGATCCCGGCCGCGCTGCGCCGCAGCAGCGCCTACCTGAGCCACCCGGTCTTCAACAGCTACCACTCCGAGACCGGCATGTTGCGCTACATCCGCGCGCTGTCGGACAAGGACCTGGCGCTGGACCGCAGCATGATCCCGCTGGGCAGCTGCACCATGAAGCTCAACGCGACCAGCGAGATGATCCCGATCACCTGGCCCGAGTTCGCGCTGGTGCACCCGTTCGCGCCGGCCGACCAGCTCGAGGGCTACCGCCTGCTCGACGAGCAGCTGCGCGCCTGGCTGTGCCAGGCCACCGGCTACGCCGCCATCAGCCTGCAGCCCAACGCCGGCTCGCAGGGTGAATACGCCGGCCTGCTGGCGATCAAGGGCTACCACGACGCCCAGGGCAACGGCCACCGCAACATCTGCCTGATCCCGTCCAGCGCGCACGGCACCAACCCGGCGTCCGCCCAGATGGCCGGCATGCAGGTGGTGGTAACCAAGTGCGACGAGAGCGGCAACGTCGACATGGCCGACCTCAAGGCCAAGTGCGAGCAGCACAGCGCCAACCTGGCCGCGGTCATGATCACCTACCCGAGCACGCATGGCGTGTTCGAGACCGAAGTCAAGGCGCTGTGCGAGCTGGTGCACAGCCATGGCGGCCGCGTCTATGTCGACGGCGCCAACATGAACGCGCTGGTCGGTGTCGCGGCACCGGGCGAGTTCGGCGGCGACGTCAGCCACCTGAACCTGCACAAGACCTTCTGCATCCCGCACGGCGGTGGCGGCCCGGGCGTCGGTCCGGTCTGCGTGGTGGCCGACCTGGCCCCCTACCTGCCCGGCCATGCGACCGCCAGCGCCCAGGGCGCCTATGTCGGTCCGGTCAATGACAGCGTGCCGAGCGCCAAGCCGGCAGTCGGCGCCGTCTCGGCCGCTCCGCTGGGCAACGCCGCCGTGCTGCCGATCTCGTGGATGTACATCCGCATGATGGGCGCCGACGGCCTCAAGCACGCGACCGAAACCGCGATCCTGAGCGCCAACTACATCAGCCGCCGCCTGGCCGACCATTACCCGACGCTGTACGCCAGCGAAGGCAAGGACGGCAAGCCGGGCCATGTCGCGCACGAGTGCATCCTCGACCTGCGCGGCCTGAAGGACAGCAGCGGCGTGATGGCCGAGGATGTCGCCAAGCGCCTGATGGACTACGGCTTCCACGCCCCGACGCTGAGCTTCCCTGTCGCCAACACGCTGATGGTCGAGCCGACCGAGAGCGAGACGCTGGAAGAACTCGACCGCTTCATCGACGCGATGATCGCGATCCGCGACGAGGTGCGCAAGGTCGAAGCCGGCGAATGGCCGCGCGAGGACAACCCGCTGAAAAACGCGCCGCACACCGCGGCCAGCCTGCTCGGCGGCGAGTGGAACCGCGCCTACCCGCGCGAAGTCGGTGCCATGCTCAAGACCGGCCAGGCCGTCAAGTACTGGCCGTCGGTCGGCCGGGTCGACAACGTCTACGGCGACCGCAACCTGTTCTGCAGCTGCCTGCCGGTCGGTGACGCCGAATAAGGCTCAGCCTACATGAACCAGAAAGCCCGCTTCGAGCGGGCTTTTTGTTGGGCGCCAGCGGCTGGCTGGGCCGGCCAGGGCTGGCCAAAGGGCAAGGCCCGGGCCTTCAATCACGCAAGGTAGTGCTGACGAAGCGGCGGAACCAGCCCATGGCCGGCGCCTCGGTGCGGCCCTGCAGCGTGATGTAGGCAAAGCGCGCCTGCGAGCGCAAGGCGGGCTGCAGCTTGAGCTCGACCAGCCGACCGGCCGCCAGCCCGTCGCGCGCGGCAGCCAGGATGCCGAGGTAGACCGCCTGCGAGCGCTCGACTGCCGCGATCAGGCTGTCGACCTCCTCGCCCTGCAGCGAGACCATCAGCTGCGGATCAGCGGCGGGACCGTACTGCTCGACCAGCAGCCGGGCCACCTCGTCGGACAGCGGCGTCGAGGCGACCGGATAACGCAGCAGCTGCTCGAGCCCGACCCGGCGCAGCTGCAGCAGCGGGTGGTCGGCGCGACAGACGAAACCGGCCGGCTGCTCGCCCAGCGAGTCGATCTGCAGGTCGGGCGCCGGTGCCACCCGGCGCGCATCGACCACCAGCGCGTCGAGCTGGCGTGCGCGCAGTTGCAGCAATTGCAGCTCGGTCGGGCCGCGCGTGATCGACACCCGCAAGTCGGGATGCTGCTCGGCCGCATGACACAGCAGCGGCGTCGTCAGCAAGGCGCCGGGGCCAGAGCCCAGGCCGACCCGGATCGAACCGCCCCCACCCTGCATCCGCTCCGCGCTGCGCCGCAGCTCGGAGGCTTCCAGCACGATCCGGCGCGCGCGCACGACCACCTCGCGCCCGAGCGGGGTCAGCTCGTTGCGCTTGCCGATGCGGTCCAGCAGCTGGCCGCCGAGCTCCTGCTCCAGGTTCTGGATGCTGCGGCTCAGCGCCGACTGGGTCAGGAAGCATTGCTCGGCCGCGCGGCTGAACGAGCCGGTATCGGCCAGCGCCAGCAGATGTTCAAGCGGTTTGATGTTCATGCCAGATCATTCTACTAACGAATAGCTACCATCGAAATAATGCATTGGACACATCAAATAGCCCCCCATAAGATGAGCTGACTTACAACATCGACAGGAGACAAGCATGGACCATCGCAAACGTTTCACCCTCAAGCGCACGACCGCCTTGATCGCCGGCATGACGCTGGCAGCCAGTGCCATGGCGCAAGCGGGCAAGCCCCTCACGCTGATGGTGCCCTACCCGGCCGGCGGCGTGTCGGACGTCATCGCACGCATCGTCAGCCCGGTGCTGGCCAAGCATCTGGAGCGCAACGTGATCGTCGAGAACCTCGGCGGCGCCGGTGGTGCGATCGCCGCGCAAAGGGTCCTGAACCTGCCTGCCGACGGCAACATCATCTACCAGGGTTCGCCCAACGAGCTGATCCTGACGCCGATGGCCGTGGCCGCCGTCAAGCACAAGAGCGAGGACTTCCGTCCGGTGCAGTCGATCACGCTCAACGAGATGATCGTGTTCGCGCGCAAGGACCTGCCGGTGGGCAACGGTGACGAACTCGCCGCCTACGCCGCCAAGATGGCCAAGGAAGGCCGGCCCCTGACCTATGCCAGCGTCGGCCCCGGCTCGCTCTACCATGTGCTGGGCGAGCAGATGTCCAAGGTGCTCAACGTGCCGATGACGCATGTGCCCTACAAGGGCGGCGCGCCGGCCACGCAGGACCTGATGGGCGGCCTGGTCGACATCTTCATCACCCCCTACGGCAAGTCCTATGTCGAGCTGGTCAACAGCGGCAAGATCAAGGCGGTCGCGGCCCTGTCGGCCGAGCGCCAGGCGGCGTTCAAGTCGGTGCCGACCCTCAACGAGAGCAAGGCCCTCAAGGGCTTCACCTTCGATACCTGGCAGACCTATTTCGTGCGCAAGGACACGCCCGAGCCCGTGGTGCAAGCCCTGTACAAGGCCCTGAGCGAAGTCGCCAACGACGCGGGCGTGCGCACGACGCTCGAAGCCCAGGGCATGATCGTCCCGAAACCGCAGGCACTGGACAAGGTGACCAGGACCTACCACGACGAGATCGCGCAGTACCGCGCCATCGCCAAGTCGATCAACCTGCAGGCTCAGTGACACCATGTCCGACACTCTGACCCAGCTGCAAGCCCTGTCGGACGAGTTCACGGCGCTGCGCCGCGACATCCACCAGCACCCGGAACTGGGCTACCAGGAGTTCCGCACCAGCGAGCTGGTGGCCGAGCGCCTGGCTGCCTGGGGCTACCAGGTCACGCGCGGCCTGGGCGGCACCGGCGTGGTCGGCCAGCTGGTGCGCGGCAAGCGCGGATCGAACGGCAAGCGCCTGGGCCTGCGCGCCGACATGGATGCGCTGCCGATCCAGGAGGCCACCGGCCTGCCGCACGCGAGCTGCCACGCCGGCCTGATGCATGCCTGCGGCCACGACGGCCACACCGCGACGCTGCTGGCAGCGGCCAAGCACCTGGCCGAACAGGGCGACTTCGACGGCACGCTGAACCTGATCTTCCAGCCGGCCGAGGAAGGCCTGGGCGGCGCCAGGAAGATGATGGAAGACGGGCTGTTCGAGCAGTTTCCCTGCGACGCGATCTTCGCGATGCACAACATGCCGGGCTTCCCGCGCGGCAAGCTGCTGCTGCGCGAGGGCGCGACCATGGCATCGAGCGAGAACATCACGATCACGCTCGAGGGCCAGGGCGGCCACGGCGCGATGCCGCATGTGGCGATCGACCCGGTGGTCGCGGGTGCGGCCATCGTGCTGGGCCTGCAGACCATCGTCGCGCGCAATGTGCCGCCGCTGCAGATGGCGGTGATCACGGTCGGCGCCTTCCAGGCCGGCCAGGCCAACAACGTGATCCCGCAACGCGCGACGCTCGAGCTCAGCGTGCGCTCGCTCGACCGCGCGGTGCACCAGCTGCTGAACCGCCGCATCCGCGAACTGGTCGAGGCGCAGGCGCAAAGCTACGGCTGCCAGGCCAGCATCGAGTTCCGCGGCGGCTATCCGGTGCTGGTCAACACCCAGCCCGAGACCGACTTCGCGCGCCAGGTCGCGCTCGAGCTGGTCGGCCCGGAAAACGTCGAACTGCAGACCGCCCCGCTGACCGGCAGCGAGGACTTCGCCTTCATGCTCGAGCAGCTGCCGGGCAGCTACCTGTTCATCGGCAACGGCGACCAGGCCAGCGGCGGCCACGGCGCCTGCATGGTGCACAACCCGAACTACGACTTCGACGACGGCAACATCGCGATCGGTGCCGCCTTCTGGGTCAAGCTGACCGAGCGCTTCCTGTCGGCCTGAAGCCGAAACCGGAGCCGCCAGAGCGGCTTGAGAGGCCGGCCGCTGCACAGCAGCCGGCCTCTTTTCATCGAAGGCTCAAAGACCCAGCGCCGCGATGCCGGCGCGCGCGATCTGCGCATCCTCGTTCGACTTGACGCCGCTGACGCCGACCGCACCGATGCACTGGCCGTCCTGCATGATCGGCACGCCGCCTTCGAGCATGCCTTGCACGCCCGGCACGCTCAGGAAGGAAGTGCGGCCACCGTTGATGACCTCCTCGTAGACCTTGGATTCGCGCCGGCCCAGCGCGGAGGTATGCGCCTTGGCCGGAGCGATCTGGGCCGAGATGGCCGGTGCGCCGTCCAGGCGTTGCAGCCACAGCAGATGGCCGCCATCATCGACGATGGCGATGGTCACGGCCCACTGGTTCTGCAGTGCCTCGGCTTCGGCGGCGGCCGCGATGGCCTTGACGTCGGCGAGTTCGAGTACGGATCTGGTTTTCATGATCGAGGTGTTCTGGATTGAGAATACGGGTTGAAGAAATCAGTTGCGGCTGGCGCTGACGGTCACGCCACCGGCGGGAATGGACTCGGCAGCTTGCTCGTTGGCGAAATACTCGCGCGTCAGCTTGACGATCACCGGGCTCAGCACCAGCAGCGAGATCAGGTTCGGAATCGCCATCAGCGCATTGAGCGTGTCGGCTACCAGCCAGGCAAAGTCCAGGCTCAGCACGGCGCCGAAATAGACCGAAATCGTCCACAGCAGGCGAAACGGCTTGGCGGAGACGGTGCCAAGCAGGTATTCCCAGCATTTCTCGCCGTAGTAGCACCAGCCCAGGATGGTGGTGAAGGCAAAGATCGCCAGCGAGATCGCCAGCAGATACTTGCCCACGCCCGGCATCGCGGCCTCGAACGCCATCGAACTCAGCACGGCCCCGTTGGCACCCGAGGTCCAGACGCCGCTGACCATGATGGCCAGGCCGGTCATGGTGCAGACGATGATGGTGTCGATGAAGGTGCCCATCATGCCGATCAGGCCCGAGAACACCGGATTCGAGGTCGCGCCGGCGGCCTGCGCGATGCCGGCGGTACCGAGGCCGGCTTCGTTCGAGAAGATGCCGCGCGAGACGCCCTTCTGGATCGCCATGATCACGGTCGCGCCCAGGAAGCCGCCGCTGGCAGCGGTCGGATTGAAGGCCTGGTTCAGGATGGTCGCGAAGGCTGCGGGGATGCGGTCGGCAAACACGAACAACACCACGCCGACGGCCACGATGTAGCCGATGCACATGAAGGGCACCAGCACCTCGGCCACGGCGCCGATGCGCTTGATGCCGCCCAGCACCACCGCGCCGGTCAGCAGCGTCAGCACGACGCCGGTGATCCAGGTCTCGACACCGAAGGCGTTGTGCACCGCGCTGGCAATGCCGTTGGCCTGCACCATGCTGCCGATGCCAAAGCCGGCCAGGCCGCCGAAGATCGCGAACGCGGTGCCAAGCCAGCGCCAGTTCCGGCCCAGGCCGTTCTTGATCGCGAACATCGGGCCGCCGGCATGCTCGCCATGCTCGTCGACCTCGCGGTACTTGACTGCCAGCACGACCTCGCCGTACTTGGTCGCCATGCCGACGAAGGCCGTCATCCACATCCAGAACAGCGCGCCCGGGCCGCCGACCGCGATCGCGGTGGCGACGCCAGCGATGTTGCCGGTGCCGACGGTGGCCGACAGCGCGGTCATCAGGGCGGCATAGGGCGAGATCTCGCCTTCGGAATCCTTGCCCGGCTTGCGGCTCTTCCAGATCATCGCGAAGCCATGGCCGATCTTGCGCAGCGGCATGAAGCCCAGGCGCAATTGCAGGTACAGGCCGGTGCCCAGGATCAGCACGATCATGGGTACGCCCCAGACGATGCCGTTGAGCCATTCAAAAAACACATGTAGGGATTGCACGGTAGTGCTCCTTTCCGGCCTGCGACAGCCTAGGGTGGTGAAAATGCCGCCGCTTCGTGAGCCACGGCAAGGGAAAAAATGATCAGGCGCGCAGCGGGAACAGCGGCTTGGCTGGGGTGGCCGCGACCTGGACCGACTGGTCGTCGGCCTGCGCCACGACGCCGGCGATCATATCGGCGGTGACCGCCGACAGCGTCCAGCCCAGATGGCCGTGGCCGGTGTTGTAGAACACATTGGCCTGGCGACCGCGCCCGACGCGCGGCAACATGCTCGGCAGCATCGGACGCAGGCCGGCCCAGGGCAGCACCTGGCGCGTGCTGACGCCCGGGAAGCACTGGTTGACCCAGTCGACCAGCGGCTTGATGCGGTCGGCGCGGATGTCCTTGTTGTAGCCGTTGAACTCGGCCGTGCCGGCGACACGGAAGCGATCGACACCGAGCCGGCTGGTCACGAGCTTGGTCTCGTCGTCGAGCAGACTGACCGTGGGCGCGGCGCGCTGGCTCTGCACGTCGAGCAGGTTGACCGTGATCGAATAGCCCTTGACCGGGTAGATGTTGACGCGGTCGCCAAGCTGGGCTGCCAGCTCGCGGCTGGCAACGCCGGCGCAGACCACCAGGGCGTCGAAGCGGTGTTCCTGCAGGCCGGCCTCGTCGGCCACCTTGACCAGAGCCGTCTGGCCGTCGCTGTGCAGCGAGCGCACCTGCTGGCCGAACAGCAGCTTGACGCCGAGCCGCTCGGCCGCGGCAGCCAGGCCGTTGGTGAACAGGTGGATGTCGCCGGTCGAATCGCTCTCGGTGAAATAGCCGCCGTAGTAGTTGCCCGCCAGCGTCGGCTCGATCGCGCGCATCTCGGCCGGCGTGACGGCACGGCGCGACAGGCCGCCAGCGGCCAGCAGCTTGGAGACCTCGCCCGCATGATCAAAACCCGCCTTGTCGCGGTAGATATGCAGGATGCCTTCCTGCTTGAGGTCGAAGTTCACGCCCTCGGCCTCGGCCCAGGCAAACAGGTGCTCGCGCGCGGCCACGGCCAGGCGGGTGGTCTCTATCGTGTTGCGCTGGTAATGCGGGATGTTGGCGATGAACTCGGCAAACCAGCTCAGCTTGTGCCAGCTCGGCTTGGGGTTGACCAGCAGCGGCGCATCGTTCTTGAGCATCCACTTCAGCCCCTTGAGGAGGGTGGAGCGGTGGGTCCAGACCTCGGCATTCGAGGCCGACAGCTGGCCGCCATTGGCGAACGAGGTTTCCATCGCCGCATAGTGGTGTTTTTCGAGCAAGGTGACGGAATAGCCACGCTTGGCCAGCGCGTAAGCGGTGGTGACGCCGGTGATGCCACCGCCGATGACTGCGATCGATTTCATGAGGACAGGTTCCAAACAGGTCGATGGAAGGAGCACGCCGCGCACACTGCGCCACGCACGCCCCCTCTGTTTGGTACCTGAGAGATTCACGACAACGCCGATGGCGCTGCGCTTGCTCCTGCGGTGTGCCGGGTGACTAAATCCGGCAGCTCTTCAGAGTTCAAGAATTCGACCGGTCCTTTTGCCTGAGAGTTTCCGGGGCGGTTGCTCCTTCGGCGTCGCCGGTCTGGGCCGGCGATCTCTCCCGATCGAACATCGGCACTGGGCCGAAGATACGAGTGATTCAGCAATCATCGTGCCAGACCGAACCAGGGAAAAACATCCGGGTTTACGCTTAAATCCGCACCAGTTTGGCGCAAATTATGCTGATCTGGTGCGGTCCCGCCGCTGGCGGCGTGCCGCTGAATCGGCACCGACGCCGGAGCTGATTGGCTTTATGAAGATAAGATCGCCTGCCGGCATAGGCGGGGCCTTGCGCTGTCCGCCCGCCGGTCCATTCCCGCGCCCAGGAGCCCGCCCCATGTTCAATCCGTCCTGCTGAGAGGCACTGCACACCATGGCCGTCAGCGTTTTCGACCTGTTCAAGATCGGCATCGGGCCGAGCAGTTCCCACACCGTGGGCCCGATGCGCGCGGCGCGCCTGTTCGCGCTGCGACTGCAGCATGCCGGCGTGCTGGCACAGACCACGCGCGTGCGCTGCTGGCTCTACGGCTCGCTCGGCGCCACCGGCAAGGGCCACGGCAGCGACACCGCGGTGCTGCTCGGCCTGGCCGGCCATGAGCCCGACACGGTAGATGTCGACCGGGTGCCGGAGCTGCTGCAGGCGATCCGCGACCGCCGCAGCCTGGCGCTGCTGGGCGAACGAGAAGTGCCGTTCAACGAGCGCGAGGACCTGCTGTTCATGCGCCGCGAGAGCCTGCCCTTCCACGCCAACGGCATGCGGCTGGTGGCCTACGACGCGCAAGGCCGGGAGCTGGAAAACCGCTGCTACTACTCGGTCGGCGGCGGCTTCATCGTCAGCGACGAGGTCGCGGCCGACGGCAGCCGACAAAAGGTGATCGCACCCGACGCCACCGTGCTGCCGCTGCCCTTCACCAGCGGCGCCCAGCTGCTCGAGATCGCCCGGCGCGAAGGCTTGAGCATCGCCCAGGTCATGCGACGCAACGAACAGCACTGGCGCAGCGACGCCGAGATCGATGCCGGCCTGCTGCGCATCTGGCAGGTGATGCAGGACTGCGTGCAGCGCGGCTGCCGCACCGAAGGCATCCTGCCGGGCGGCTTCAAGGTCAAGCGCCGCGCCGGTGCGCTGTACCGCGCGCTGACCGAACACCCGGAGGCGACGCTGCGCGATTCGCTGGCCGTGCTCGACTGGGTCAACCTCTATGCGCTGGCGGTCAACGAGGAGAACGCCGCTGGCGGCCGGGTCGTGACGGCGCCGACCAATGGCGCCGCCGGCATCGTGCCGGCCGTGCTGCATTACTACGCGCGCTTCATCCAGGGCGCCAACGACGCCGGCGTGATCGACTTCCTGCTGACCGCGGCCGCGATCGGCATCCTCTACAAGGAAAACGCCAGCATCTCGGGCGCCGAGGTCGGCTGCCAGGGCGAGGTCGGCGTCGCCTGCTCGATGGCGGCCGGTGCGCTCTGCGCCGTGCTCGGCGGCACGCCCGAGCAGGTCGAGAACGCGGCCGAGATCGGCATGGAACACCACCTGGGCCTGACCTGCGACCCGGTCGGCGGCCTGGTGCAGATTCCCTGCATCGAGCGCAACGCGATCGCCGCCGTCAAGGCGCTGAACGCCGCGCGCATGGCGCTGCGCGGCGATGGCAGCCATTTTGTCAGCCTGGACAAGGTCATCAAGACCATGCGCGAGACCGGCGCCGACATGAAGAGCAAGTACAAGGAGACCGCGCGCGGCGGCCTCGCGGTCAACATCGTCGAGTGCTGAAGACCGGCTGCCGATGAACCTGTCTGTCCGCCAACTCCGGGCCTTCGTGCTGGCCGCCGAGCACAGCTCGTTTTCTGCGGCGGCGGCGGAAATGGGCGTGACCCAGCCCGGCATCTCGCTGCTGATCCGCCAGCTCGAGGACGAACTCGGGCTGCAGCTGTTCCACCGCACGACGCGCCGAATCGAGCTCACGGTCGTCGGCCGCGAGATGCTCGACAGCGCCAGCCGCACGCTGAACCAGCTCGGCGCGCTGGAGCGCCATGCCCAGGACCTGCACAGCGGCCAGCAAGGCCGGCTCAGCGTCGGCGTGATCGCCTCGGTGGCCTGCAGCCTGTTTCCGCCGGCCTTGGCCAGGTTCCAGAAGCAATGCCCGGGCGTCAAGCTGGAATTCCACGAGGAGCAGGCCGCGCCGCTGCTCGAACGCCTGCGCAACGGCGAGCTGGAAATCGGTTGGGGCCTGTACCCGAATCCGCAGCCGGACCTGCTGTTCGAGCCGCTCTACCGCGACCCGATGGTGGTGCTGATGCACGAGAACCATGCGCTGGCCAGCCGCGAGCATGTCAGCTGGAGCGCGCTGAAGAACCACAAGTTCATCTCGGCGTCGCTGCAATCCGGGGTGCGCATCTACACCGACCGGGCCGCGGCTGCCGCGGGCATAGAAATCCGTCCGGCGCATATCACGCCGTCGCTGACCACCGCGATCGGGCTGGTGCGCCAGCAGATCGGCTGCGCCGTGCTGCCGATGCTGCCACTCGAGAACCTGAACCTGGACCGGCTCGTGATGCGCCGGCTGGAGCGACCGGGCATCTGGCGGGAAAACGGCCTGATCACGCCCAAGGACCGGCCGCTGTCGCCAGCTGCCCAGGCCTTTGTCGAGGCCGCGCGCGTCACCGCCAGCCGCTACACCCTGCCCGAGGCGATGGCACGGCAGGCCAGGCAGCTCTAGTCGATCCGGGACCCGAGCGATTGCGCCAGCGCACGCCAGCGGCGTGACTCGCGCCGCAGCAGCGCCGACAGCTCGGCCGGGCTGCCGCTCTGGATGCCCGCGCTCTGGGCCGCGAATTCGGCCTGCAGCGCCGGCGACTCGAGCGCCCGGGTCACGGCGGCGTTGAGCTTGTCGACCGGCGCGCTCGGCAGTCCCGGCGGAGCCAGCAGGAAGACCTGGGTCACGGCCTGGAAACGCGGCAGCAGCTCGGCGACGGCCGGCACCTCGGGCAGGGTCGGCGCGCGCTTGGCGCTCGTGACGGCCAGCAGCCGCACGCGCTCGGTCCTGGACGCGGCAATCGCCGCCGGCAGGCTCAGGACCCCGAGCTGGAGCTGGCCCGAGGCCAGATCGGCCAGGATCGGGCCGCCCCCCTTGTAGGGAATGTGCAGCAGCTCCAGCCCCAGGCTCTGGCTGAACAGCTCGGCGCCCAGATGGGCGATCGTGCCGACGCCGGGCGAGGCATAGCTGTACTGGCCGGGCCGGGCCTTGAGCTCGAGGACCAGCTCGCGCAGGTTGCCGGCCGGAAACGAGGCATGTGCCAGCCAGGCGAACGCCAGCGAAGCCACCGGGCTGACCGGCGTCAGCTGCAGCGGGTCGGTCCAGTTGCCCTCGTGCAGCAGCGACACCAGCAGGATGCCGGTGTCGGCCAGGTAGAGCGTGTAACCGTCGGCCGGCGTGCGCGCCAGTTCGGCGGCCGCCAGCGCCCCGCTGACCCCGGGCTTGTTGACCACCACCACCGGCTGGCCCAGCTCCTTGCCCAGCCTGGCGGCAAACAGGCGCCCGAGCAGGTCGCCGCCACCGCCAGCCGGATAGCCCAGCAGCAGCTTGATCGGGCGCTGCGGGTAATCGGCCCAGTCGTCGGCATGGGCCTGCGGCGTACCGGCCAGCAGCGCCGCCAGCCAGCCGAGCCAGAGCCTGCTGCGCCAGCCACGGGCGTTCGCGCCAGCGACCAGGTCCAAGTGTGAACCGTTCAGCCAGCGACGGCAGGCACCGATAACGACGGCGAAGCAGCGACTGGCTGAATTCATATTTTTAGCTTATGGCTTGATCAGATTCAAGCATCAATTGTCCCATCTAATGAAGTTCTGATTTTTCTTCATAGGGGTTTTTCCATGCACAGTTCACTTCCTACCCAGCGCAGCGGCCTGGAGCGCCTGCGCCATGTGGCACGCCCGGTGATGGCGGTCGCCACCGGCCTGATGGTGGCAGCCCTCGCCACCGGCTGCGGCGGCAATGACCTGCTGGCGGGCTCGCTCGACACCCATTTCGGCAAGGCCAGCGACGGCACGCCCGACGGCATCGTCAGCCTGTCGCTCGGCAGCGGCAACGATTCCGCCAAGGCCATGGCCGTACAGGCCGACGGCAAGGTCATCGTGGCGGGCACCAGCACCAGCACCGGTGGCAGCAGCAACATCGTGATCGAGCGCTTCAACAGCGACGGCACGCTCGACGCGACCTTCGGCGCCGACGGCAACAGCGACGGCACGCCCGACGGCGTGGTCAACCTCGACCTGGGCACCAGCAGCGACGACGCCAAGGCAGTGGCGATCCAGGCCGACGGCAAGATCGTGGTCGCGGGCAACAGCACCCCGACCGGCGGCTCCAGCAACGTGGTGCTGGCGCGCCTGGACAAGAACGGCAAGCTCGACGCAACCTTTGGCGCCGACGGCAATGCCGACGGTACCCCGGACGGCGTGGTCCAGGTCTCGTTTGGCAACGGTGACGACGCGGTCGACGCGATCGCGATCCAGCAGGATGGCAAGATCGTCGTCGCTGGCGACACCACCAGCAACACCGGCAACGGCAGCCAGAACATGGTGGTCGCACGCGTCAATGCCAATGGCAGCCTGGACGCCACCTTCGGCGCCGGCACTGCCGACGGTACCCCGGACGGCGTGGTCAGCCTCTCGCTCGGCGCTGGCAACGATGAAGCCAAGGCCGTGGCCATCCAGGCCAACGGCAAGATCGTGATCGCCGGCAACACCATCGGCAGCGACAACAGCAGCAACATCGCGGTGGCACGACTCAACGGCGACGGCAGCCTAGACGCGGCCTTCGGCGTCGGCAATGCTGACGGCACCCCGGACGGCGTGGTGGCGGTCTCGCTGAGCAATGGCGACGACAAGGCCAAGGCAGTCGCACTGCAGGCCGACGGCAAGATCCTGGTCGGCGGCGTGACCTTGGCGGCTGACAACAGCAGCAACGTCGCCGTGGCCCGCCTCAACAGCGACGGCACGGCTGACGCCAGCTTTGGCGCCGGTACGGCTGACGGCACGCCTGACGGCTCGGTCTCGGTGTCGTTCGGCGCTGGCGACGACAAGCTCAAGGGCCTGGTCGTGCAAGCCGACGGCAAGATCCTGATCGCGGGTTCCAACACCGCCGCTGACGGCTCGACCAATGCCGTCGTGGCTCGCTTCAACAGCAACGGCGCACTCGACAGCAGCTTCGGCGAAGACAGCAGCGACGGCACGCCCAACGGCGTGGTCAGCATCTCGCTCGGCAGCGGCGATGACTCGGCCGAAGCCCTGGCGCTGCAGGCTGACGGCAAGATCCTGATCGCGGGTGACCATGTCGCCAGCGACGGCTCGAGCAACATCTTCGTCGCCCGCCTGATCAACTGATCACGCCACCGACGGTCCCATGAGACCGCAGCTGCCTGGGGGCGGCTGCGGTCTTTTTCATTCAGTCCTCGTTCAGTCCGCGTTCAGTGGAAGGCGATCGCGTCCATCGCCAGGTAGCTGTACATCACCTCGCGGTTGAAATACTCGGGCTCGGCCGCGCCCGGCTGACCCCAGCCGGCGGCGCCAAGCGCGAAGTACAACGGCAGGTAATGCTCGTCGGTCGGGTGCGCGCGCACGGCATGCGGCGCCTGGCGCCGGTAGTCGAACAGCTGTTCGCTGTCCTGCGCCAGCAGCCTGGCCTCGACCCAGCGCGCGAACTCCTGCACATAGGGCGCGGCCGGCGCGCCCTGCTCCGGGCGCCCGCCCATGAACTCGCGCAGGTTGTGCGTCATGCTGCCGGTCGCAAGGATCAGCACCCCCTGCTCGCGCAGGCCGGCCAGCGCCTGGCCCAGCGCGTACAGCTCGCGCGGCCCCATCTGCGCCGGCAGCGACAGCTGCAGCACCGGCAGCTCGGCCGCCGGCAGCAGGAAGCGCAGCGGCACCCAGGCGCCATGGTCGAACGGGCGTTCGGGGTCGGCCTGCGCCGGCAGGCCGGCCGCCTGCAGCAGTTCCAGCACCTGCTGTGCCAGCTCGGGCGCCCCCGGCGCGGGGTATTGCAGCCGGTACAGCGGCTCGGGGAAACCGCCGAAATCATGCCAGGTCGCGGGCTGCGCAGTCGTCATGACCTCGATGCCGCGCGACATCCAGTGCGGCGACAGCACCAGCACCGCGCGCAGGTCGCCGCGCTCGCGCAGGCGGGCCCCCATGCGCTGCAGGGCCGGGCCGGTTTGGCCCGGGTCGAGCGCGAACATCGGCGAGCCGTGCGAAACGAACAGGACGGGCAGCGGGGAATGGGTCATGTCGGCAACATCCAGAAAAAGCCAGGCCGGGGCCTCGATGCCTTGACTGTAGCGCCAGGCCAGGCGCGGCAGGTTCAGTGCGCGGATCGACCGCATTCAAAAACACTGAGCGATGCCGCGCATCGGCGACAATCACATGGAATCGATTTCCACCCTCATTTTGGTTTGACATGTCCACCCAGAATCCCGACCGCTACGCCGTCATCGGCAACCCCATCAGCCAGACCAAGTCGCCGCTGATCCACATGGCCTTTGCCGCGGAAAGCGGCCAGCACCTGGTCTACAGCGCGCTCGAAGGGCCGCTGGGCCAGTTCGCCGCCACGGTCGACCAGTTCCGCGCCGAAGGCGGCAAGGGGCTCAACGTGACGGTGCCGTTCAAGCTCGACGCCTGTGCCTACGCCACCGACCTGTCGGACGAGGCACGCGCCGCCGGTGCGGCCAATGCGCTCAAGTTCGAGGGCGAGCGCGTCTACGCGCAGAACTTCGACGGCGTCGGCCTGGTGCGCGACATCACGCACAACCTGGGCCAGCCGCTGGCGGGCAAGCGCGTGCTGCTGCTGGGCGCCGGCGGTGCCGCGCGCGGCGCCATCCTGCCGATCCTGCGCGAAGGCCCGGCCTGCCTGTTCGTCGCCAACCGCACGGTCGACAAGGCCCAGGCCCTGGTGCAGGCGTTCCGCGCCAACGGCGCTGGCGACACCCTGCAAGGCGGCGGCTACGAGGCCTTGGCCGAGCTGCGCTTCGATGTCGTGATCAATGCCACCTCGGCCAGCCTGAGCGCGGCGCTACCGCCGCTGCCGGCGTCGGCCTTCGAAGCCGACGGCCTGGCCTACGACATGGTCTATGGCAAGGGGCTGACGCCCTTCCTCAAGCTGGCCCAGCAGGCCGGCGTGCGCCAGCTCGCCGACGGCGCCGGCATGCTGGTCGAACAGGCGGCCGAGGCCTTTGCCTGGTGGCGTGGCGTGCGCCCCGAGACCCGCGCCATGATCGCGCGCATCAGCGTGCCGCTGGTCTGAGGCGGCGCTGCGCGGCCCGCATGCGCCAGGCGGCGCCGCAGGCCAGCAGCGCGACTGCGGCGGCAAACCAGAACACCGCGTCCAGGCCCCAGCGCGGGCTGATCCAGGCCCCGAGCAGGCCGCCGATCACGCCCGACAGGCCATAGCCCAGCACCGCATACAGCGCCTGGCCGCGCCCGCGCAGGCGGGCCGGAAAATACTGACCCAGCAGCGCGATGCAGACCGAGTGGTGGGCGGCAAAGGTGATGGCGTGCAGCAGCTGGGCCGCGAACAGCAGCCAGAGCCAGCCGCCGCCAGCGGCGGTGACGGCAAAGCGCAGCACGGCCAGCCCGGCGGCCAGCAGCAGCCAGGCGCCGTGGCTCAGGCGCGGCAGCCAGCGCGCCTGGGTGAAGAACCAGCCGATCTCGACCAGCACCGAAACGGCCCAGAGCAGGCCGATGACCGACTTGCCATAGCCCAGCGAGTCGATGTAGAGCGAGAAGAAGACATAGACGGCCACATGCGCCATCACATGCAGGAAGACCGCGCCGAAGAACCAGGCCACCTCGGGCCGGCGCAGCACCGGCCAGATCGACTCCGAGCGCGCGCCGGCCTGGACCGGCTCGCGCTGGTCGGGCAACCACCAGCAACTCGCGACCAGCAGCACCAGCGTGCCGGCGGTCCAGGCCGGAAAGCTGCTCATGCCATGAGCCTCGAACCAGGCACCGGCCGCCAGCACGGTCAGCAGAAAACCGACCGATCCGCACAGCCGCACCCGGCCGTAGCGACGGGCATCGAAGCCACCGGCACGGCTGACCAGTTGCGCCAGCGCGGCCTCGCTCATCGGCATCATCGCGCTGGTGTGGGTGAACATCAGCAGCAACAGCAAGACCAGGCCCCAGAGGCTCAGCTCGAACCAGAGCCCGGCGCTGCAACAAAGCGCGACCATGGAGCAAAAGCGCAACAGCCGCACCCGCTCGCCGGTGTGGTCGCTGAGCCAGCCCCAGGCATAGGGCGCGAACAGCCTTGTCGCCGACTGCATCGAGGTCAGCAGGCTGATCGCGAACAACCCGAAGCCGGCGTCCTTGAGCCAGAGCGGCAGGTAGGGATTGAAGAAGCCGATATGCGCGAAATAGCTCGCCGACAGCGCGGCAAAGGGCCAGAGTTCGCGGCCTCGGCTCAAACCCTTCAGCGCGCAGCCGCGATGTCGGGCGTGCTCACGCGCACATCGCCGCACTGGGCCCGATGGCGCAGCGCATGGTCGATCAGCACCAGCGCCAGCAGCGCCTCGGCGATCGGCGTGGCACGGATGCCGACGCAGGGGTCGTGCCGGCCCTTGGTGATCAGCTCGGTCGGCTGGCCTTCAACATCGATGGTCGCGCGCGGGATCAGGATCGAGCTGGTCGGCTTGATCGCCAGCGACACCTCGATGTCCTGGCCGGTGCTGATGCCGCCCAGGATGCCGCCGGCGTTGTTGCTCAGGAAGCCGTCCGGCGTCAGCGAGTCGCCGTGCGTGCTGCCGCGCTGGGCGACGCAGGCAAAGCCGGCGCCGATCTCGACCCCCTTGACCGCATTGAGGCCCATCATCGCGTGGGCGATGTCGGCATCAAGCTTGTCATACAGCGGCTCGCCCAGGCCGACCGGCACGTTCTGCGCCGTCACGCGCAGGCGCGCACCACAGGAGTCGCCCGACTTGCGCAGCTCGCCCATGTAGTCTTCCAGCGCACTGACGTCGGCGACCGGGGCGAAGAAGGGGTTGTTCGGCACATGGTCCCAGCTCTCGAACGCGATCTCGAGCTCGCCGACCTGGGTCATGCAGCCCTGAAAGGTGGTGCCGTAGACCTGCTGCAGCCATTTCTTGGCCACCGCGCCAGCCGCCACCGTCGGCGCGGTCAGGCGCGCCGAGCTGCGACCACCGCCGCGCGGGTCGCGGATGCCGTACTTGTGCCAGTAGGCGTAGTCGGCATGGCCAGGACGGAAGGATTGCAGGATATTGCCGTAGTCCTTGCTGCGCTGGTCGGTGTTCTGGATCAGCAGCGCGATCGGGGTGCCGGTGGTCTTGCCCTGATAGACCCCGCTCAGGATCTGCACCTGGTCGGGCTCGTTGCGCTGGGTCACGAACTTGCTGGTGCCGGGCCGACGCCGGTCCAGGTCATGCTGGATGTCCGCCTCGCACAGGTCCAGGCCTGGCGGGCAGCCATCGATCACGCAGCCGATGGCCGGACCGTGTGATTCGCCGAAGTTGGTGACGGTAAAGAGTTTGCCGAAGGTGTTGCCGCTCATGGTTGTCGATTATCCCAGAGCGGCGGCAATTGCCAGCGCGCGAGCGGTACAAATGAAATCCGCCCAGGCAGGCGAATGCCGATCACGCTCGTCGCTGGCATGCCCGCAGGACATCAGCCCTTGAGCTGCAGCACCAGGCCAGCGACCTTGTCGGCCGCGACCTTGCTGGCAGCCAGCGCACCGAGCTCCGGGCGCTGGTCGTCGAACAGCTCGACCAGCAGCATGTCGCTGCTGCCAGCCGGCAGGTTGAGCGCACCGAGATCGACCTTGCCAGCCGCATCCGTCGTGCCCGAACCCAGGGATTCGCCGCGCAGGGTGATGGTCTGGCCATCCTGGGTTTCCTCGGTGTAGCGCGACACGTTGACGCGCAGGTTCTCGACTGCTGCGCCCTGGACCGTCACGGCCATCGCTGCCGGCGCCACCTCCCAGTTGAAGCCATTGCTCACGGCAGCGCTGATCGAGGCCTGCACCTGGGCATCGCTCAGGGAATTGCTGGCGGGCTTGCTATCGGTACTGCCGCCACCGCCACCACCGCAGGCTGCGAGAAGCACCGTTGCAGCGGCCAGAACGAGTTGTTTCTTGAAAGAAATCATGATGTTTCCTAGCGGCCGGTCAGCGACCGGCCATCCACTATGGGAAATGAAGTTCAGCGACCGTTGCGGAAGGTCTTGGCGGCTTGCAGGCTGGCCTTGTCGGTCTTGCCATAGGTCGGCGCAGTCTTGTCGCTCGGCGTGGCATACCAGGTCGGGTTCTTGCTGCCGCCCGAAGCTGCCCAACTGACGAAGTCAGCATAGGCCGCCTCGACGCGAACCGCCTCGGACGGGTAATCCCAGAGCGCCGGAATATTGAGCGCCCAGGGCAGGCCCTTGCTGGTCATATAGGTATAGCTCGTGCCGGGCTTGCTGGCATCGACACCGGTGTTGAACAGGCTGGCGTCAGCGCGAGCCGACGGCTTCTTGCCCGGCAGGTGCACCTCGATGCCCGGCTTTTCGGTGCGGAACAGGAAGGGGTCGTAGGGCGTGGCCGGGAAACTGCCGGCATACAGGGGCGACCGGTCGGTCAGGGAACCACTGGTCTTGGTCTTCATCTTCACGACCAGCTTGAACTCGGTGAAACCGGCGATCGGACAGCCGGCTGCCGCGTTGTAGAAGCCAAGCGACTTGCAGTTGCTGTCGGACTGGCTGGCCTGCAAGGCGTAGGCGTCCTTGAAGATCTCGAACACTGCCTGCTTGTGGAGGCTCTTGTCGAGCGGAGCGAGCGTCTGCTCGGAAGCCTGGTTGTTGACACCGGTCGTGATCAAGGTGGCCGACTCGACATCGTCAGGCAGGATGCCCGGCAGCGCGAGCGCAAAACCGTTGCGGAAGCCCGCACCACGCGCGTCGAGGCGCAGGTTCATCTCGAGGCGCGAGACCTTGCCGGCCGCATGCTTGACCTCGCGGCTGCGGTAGCGCACGACCATGTCGTTGAGGTCGTAGTCGCCCTCGTTGGGCCAGTTGTCCTCGTAGGCCAGCGTGGCCCAGCCGGTGCCGCTCGGATAGTCCTTGTAGCTCGCCGCAGTCGGGTCCAGGGGATAGGCGTCGATCGGGTCCCTGGAGCTGCTGCTCGTGTCCTTGACGCCGTCGCCATCGCTGTCCTTGTTCTCGGCAACGAGGGGGCTGATCTTCGGCAGGTTGGTGATGTTCTCAGGCCCTGCCGGCGTCACATGCACGGCCAGCAGCACGTCGTTGAAGTCATGGTCACCACTCGTGCGCAGCATGTCCTCGAAGCCCAGCACGAGGCGCTGGAAGTCTGGCGCGCCGTTCCTGCCGGCCACCCTTTCCTCGTTGAGCAGGATGGCGTGCTGGCGCAGGTTGCGGGCATCGTCGGGCTCGAGGGTGTTGAGCGCCTTGAGCGAATAGTAGATCTTGCGGCTGCTGTTCTCGTCGACGCCAGGGGTGCTGGTGGTGCCGCTGGCGTTGAGACCGCCGGCGAGCCTGAGGTCCCGCCTGCCGTTCCAGCCGTCGGCCACGATGAAGAAGCCCACGCCGACGGGCTTGTCGCCGGTGCTGACATGGAACTTGACGGTACTCGCCTTGCTGGAAGATGCGACCTTGAAGGGCGTCTCGTTGTCCTGGGAGGCGTTGGGGAAGAAGATCAGCTCGCTCTTGACATCGGCCGGCGACTTGGGAGGATTCGCCGGGTCATAGGTGAAGTAGCCCACGCTGTTGCGGTAGCCGGCCCCCTCGGACAGGAAGCTGACATAGATGTCGGACTCGAGGCCGGCCTTGAGCACCAGATTGGTCTGCTCGTCGGAGCCCAGGCTCACCCGGGTGTTGTTGTTGATGTTCGACCCTTCGGGCAGCATGACGCCGATGCGGCTCAACAAGGTTTTCGGCAGATCGGGAATCGGCAAGCTCGACAGGTTGGTCGTGTAGGCCGAGTGGGTGGGCTCGCCGTTGGCCGTGTTGTAGGGCAGGTTGCCATAGGTCGGCGTTCCCACCTGTCCCAGGTATTGCCAGATGATCTTGTTGTTCGTGACGGTATAGCCTGTCAGGCCGAGAGCCGCTGCTGCCGCAAGAGCAGTGACGGCAAAAAGCCGCTGTTTATTCGTTGCCATGATCAATATAAGTATTTAAAAACAAAAAACAGTCTACCGGCAAGGCAGACTGCTCTGTGACCAGAATGTAAATTCTGGTGGGGGCGAGGGGGAAGGTCAGGACTTCTCGTCGACCTCTTGCTCCGGCCATTCGCGGATATAGGCCTTGAGCATCTTGTTCTCGAAGTTCTGGTTGTCGACGATGGCCTTGGCGACGTCGTAGAAGCTGATCACGCCCATCAGCATCTTGCCGTCCATCACCGGCATGTAGCGGGTATGGCTTTCGAGCATCAGCGGGCGGACCTGCTCGAGCTCGGTCTCGGGCGTGCAGGTCGACGGCTTGTGGTCCATGACCTTGTCGACGGTCTTGCCGGCGACGGTGCCGGCGTTGCGGGCCAGGGTCTTGATCACCTCGCGGAAAGTCAGCATGCCGACCAACTGGCCATTCTCCATCACGGCGAGCGAACCAATGTCGAACTCGGCCATGGTCTCGATGGCGTGCGAGAGTTTCTCGTCGGGGGACACGGTGTAGAGGGTGCCGCCCTTGACGCGCAGGATGTCGCTGACTTTCATATTGTTCTGCTCCTTGGGCGCACCAGCGCACCCGACACAAATATAGCCCACAAATCCTGCCCGCGAAGGCCTGCCAGGCAGGGGAAATCCCGCTTGTTGCAGCGCGGCTCAGGCCGCCGGCCCCGGCAAGGCATCCGCCAGCGTCAGCGCCGACCAGCCGCTGGCCTGCCAGAGCGCCCTTGTGCCGTCGTTCAGCGGCAGGCAGAGCGCCTGCAGCAGCGGGGCCAGCGGGGTGCTGGCGGCATCGACCAGCAGCACATGGCGCCCATCGGCCTCGCTCAGGCGGCCGACCCAGTCCAGCGCCTCGAGCGCCTCCAGCGGCGGCTCGATCTGCAAGGGATCGACGCGCAACTGGCGCGCAAGCGACTCGAGGCTGCAGCCGCGCCGGCCATCGCTGCGCGAGCGCTCCAGGCAATCCAGCAGTTCGAGCGCGAGCTGCAGATCCCAGCCCGGCGCGTCGGAGCGACGCTCGATACCGCCGACCAGGCTGGGCAGATAGGCCGTCAGCACGGCGCCGAGCAGCACGATCACCCAGCCGGTATAGAGCCAGATCAGCAGGATCGGCACGGTCGCGAAGGCGCCGTAGACGGCCGAATAGGTCGGCACCTGCACCAGATACCAGCCCAGCACGCGCTTGGCCAGTTCGATGCCGATCGATGCCAGGCTGGCGCCGACGAAGGCATGCGACCAGCGCACCGGCGCATTGGGAACGAAGCGGTAGAGCGCCGCCATGCCGGTCAGGCCGAGCAGGAACTCGATCGCGCCGAGCGCGAACTGGACGCCACCCGGCACCGCGCTGACCCAGCCGCGCGAGGCCGACACGGCATAGGAGCTCAGGCTCAGGCTCGCGCCCAGCAGCAGCGGCCCCAGCGTCAGCACCGCCCAGTAAATCAACACGCGCTGGGTCAGCGAGCGTGGCTGGCGCACGCGCCAGATGTCGTTGAGCTTGCGGTCTATCGTCAGCACCAGCGTCAGCGCGGTCACGAGCAGGAACACCGCACCGGCCCAGCCCATCTTGCCGGCCTGCTGCGAGAACTGCAGCAGGTAGTTGCTGACCTGGCGCGCGATCTGGTCCGGGATCAGGCTCTGGATCAGCCACTGTTGCAGCTGCGCCTGCAGCCGGCCGAAGACCGGAAAGGCGCTGAAGATGGCCAGGCCGACCGTGAACAGCGGCACCAGCGAGATCGTGGTGGTGAAGGTCAGGCTGCCGGCCGTGATGCCGAGCCGGTCCTCGCGGAAGCGCTCGCGCAGCGTCAGTGCGGTGATGCGCCAGGGAAAACGGCCCAGCGCCTGCAGCAGCGCAGGCAGCCAGGCGTCGATCAGATGCAGGCGGCCGGACTGGCGCGCGCGCTGGTGGATTCTCATCGCCGGTATCATGCCATCGCTCTACCCGCCCAACATGAAAAAGACCCGCCCCGATCCCATGCCCGACGCCCCGCCGGGCACCGTCCTTCCCACCCCGCCCGGGGTGGACTTCGCACGCCGTGCTGCCGTCGCCTGCACGCTGGCGCTGATCGTGCTCGGCCTGGCCTGGGAGCTCTGGCTGGCGCCGCTGCGCCCGGGCGGCTCGACGCTGGCATTCAAGGTGCTGCCGCTGTGCCTGCCGCTGCCCGGCCTGCTGAAGAACCGCATGTACACCTACCGCGCGCTGAGCCTGCTGGTCTGGCTCTATGTCATGGAAGGCTCGGTCAGGGCCTGGAGCGACAAGGGCCTGTCGGCCTGGCTGGCCGGACTCGAACTGCTGCTGTGCCTGGGCCTGTTCGTCGCCTGCACCGTCCATGTCCGGCTGCGGCTGAAGGCGGCGCGGGCCGCGCTGGCTGCAGCGGACGCGGCCAACTCCACCACTGCCACGAATCCTTCCGAACGGGAGACGACTTGATGAACGACTCGAACGATCTGCTGTCGGCGCTGCGCGCGGCCGTCGGCGCCCAGCAGGTGCTGACCCATGAGGACCCGACCACCGACCTGGCGGCCTACGAGCAGGACTGGCGCCGGCGCCACCGCGGCCGCGCGCTGGCCGTGGTGCGCCCGGGCAACACGGCCGAAGTCGCCGCCGTGGTCCAGGCCTGTGCGGCGGCTGGCGTAGCCATCGTGCCGCAAGGCGGCAACACCGGACTGGTGGTCGGCAGCGTGCCCGACGCCAGCGGCAAGCAGGTGCTACTGAGCCTGCAGCGCATGAACCGGGTGCGCGCGCTCGATGCCGCCAACCTGACGCTGACGGTCGACGCCGGCTGCATCCTGCAGGCCGCGCAACAGGCGGCCGAGGCCGCCGGCCTGCTGCTGCCGCTGAGCCTGGCAGCCGAGGGCAGCTGCACCATCGGCGGCAACCTGGCCAGCAACGCCGGCGGCACCCAGGTGCTGCGCTACGGCAATGCGCGCGAGCAATGCCTGGGCCTGGAAGTCGTCACGCCGCAAGGCGAGGTCTGGGACGGCCTGATCGGGCTGCGCAAGGACAATACCGGCTACGACCTGCGCGACCTCTACATCGGCAGCGAGGGCACGCTGGGCATCATCACCGGCGCCACGCTCAAGCTGCAGCCGCAGCCGGCCGCCAAGCTGACGGCCTGGGCCGCGCTGCCGTCGATCGAGGCCGCGGTCGAGCTGCTCGGGCTGGCGCAGCGCCAGCTCGGCGCCGGCCTGACCGGCTTCGAGGCCATGAGCCGCTTTTCGCTGTCGCTGGTCGACAAGCATTACCCGCAGCTGCGCGTGCCGCTGTGGCAGGACCATCCCTGGTGCGTGCTGCTGGAGAACTCCGACAGCGAGAGCGAGGCCCATGCGCGCGAGCGCTTCGAGGCGCTGCTCGAAGCCGCGCTCGAGCAGGGCTGCGTCAGCGATGCCATCGTCGCCGAGAGCCTGGGCCAGGCGCACAACCTGTGGCATATCCGCGAAAGCATCTCGCTGGCGCAAAGCGAGGAAGGCCTCAACATCAAGCACGACATCAGCCTGCCGGTGTCGGCCATTGCCCGTTTCTGCGCCGAAACCGATGCGCAACTGGCCGCCGAGATCCCGGGCGTGCGGCTGGTCAACTTCGGCCACCTGGGCGACGGCAACCTGCACTACAACGTGCAAGCACCCGAGGGCGGCGATCCGGCCGCCTTCCTGCGCGAGCAGGAAAGCCGCATCAACCATATCGTGTTCGACTCGGTGCGGCGACATGGCGGCTCGATCAGCGCCGAGCATGGCATCGGCAGCCTGAAAGCCGAGACGCTGCCGCAGTACAAGCACCCGGTCGCGCTGGCGCTGATGCGCCGCATCAAGGCCGCGCTCGACCCGCAGGGCCTCATGAACCCGGGGCGGGTGCTGATACAGGAGCCGCGCTGAACGCTGATCTGGATTGCATCGCTAAAATGTCTGGTTTTATCTAGCCAGCCAGCGCCGTGAAGCAATACCTCGACCTCGTCCGCACCGTCTTCGAGCAAGGCAGCTGGCAGACCAACCGCACCGGCATCCGCACCCTGAGCCTGCCGGGCGCGGCAATGCGCTTCGACCTGAGCCAGGGCTTCCCGGCCGTCACGACCAAGAAGCTGGCCTTCAAGTCAGCCGTCGGCGAGCTGGTCGGCTTCCTGCGCGGCTACCGCAGCGCGGCCGAGTTCCGCGCGCTCGGCTGCAAGGTCTGGGACCAGAATGCCAACGAGAACGCCGCCTGGCTGGCCAACCCCTACCGCCTGGGCGAGGACGACCTGGGTCCGGTCTATGGCGTGCAGTGGCGCAACTGGCCCGCGTTCAAGGCCCTGCCCGCCTCGGCGTCAGGCCAGATCGAGGATGCGCTGGGCCGCGGCTATGTCCGGATTGCCGACACCGCCGACGGCCAGGTCGTGCTCTACAAGGCGGTCGACCAGCTGCGGCAATGCCTCGACACCATCATCAGCAACCCGAGCGACCGCCGCATCATCTTCCACGGCTGGAACTGGGCCCAGCTGGAGGAAATGGCGCTGCCGCCCTGCCACCTGCTGTACCAGTTCCTGCCGAATGCGGTCACGCGCGAGATCTCGCTCTGCCTCTACATCCGCAGCAACGATCTGGGGCTGGGCACGCCGTTCAACCTGACCGAGGGCGCGGCGCTGCTGCACCTGGTCGGGCGCATGACCGGGTTCAAGCCGAAATGGTTCAGCTACTTCATCGGCGACGCGCACATTTACGAGAACCATGTGCCGATGCTGCAACAGCAGCTCACGCGCGAGCCGCTGCCGGCGCCGCAGCTGCTGCTGTCGGACCGGATTCCCGACTATGCAGTCACCGGCCAGTACCAGCCCGAGTGGCTGGAGCTGGTCGAACCGGGCGACTTCAGCCTGGCGGGCTACCAGCACCATGCCCACCTGACGGCGCCGATGGCGGTCTGAGCAGGCGCCGGATCAGGCTAAGCAGGCGCCAGCGCCGCCTGCGCGCTTGACGCTCAGGCCTCGATCAGCTTGACGCCGTAGCCCTGGCCCGAGGCGATCACCTCGAGCAGGCGGTCGATGTTCGGGTGCTTGCCCGGGTTGGCGCGCGCATCAGCCGTGTGCTCGGCGAAGATCTCCAGCCCTTGCTCGGCGGCGGCCCCATTGATGGCGCCATGCCGGGCGGCCAGCGCGGCATAGACCGCCAGCGAACCGGCCTTGCCCGGCTTGTTCTCGATCGTGGCGACCACGGCGCCCGCGCCGTCGATCAGTTCCAGCGCGGCCAGATGGGCGATGGAGGGGAGTTGCTTGAGGTTGTCGGCGAAGGCCATCGGGCTGTCCTGTCAATGAGGGGGGAAGGAAAGCCCGCTATTGTGCCGCGGCCCCAGATCAGCTCAATGCGCCGCCTGCTTCAGCGTCGCCAGCAAGCTGGCCGCCACGCCGAACAGACCGCCGAAGACCCGATTCAGCAGGCGCTGCTGCCCCGGCTCGCGCAGCAGCTTCAGCACCCTGGCTGCCAGCCCGGTGTAGCCGGCCATGACCACCAGGTCGACCGCCACCATGGTCAGCGTCATCAGCAGATACTGCGCCAGCAGCGGCCGGCTGGTATCGAGGAACTGCGGCAGCACGGCCAGGATGAAGACGATCGCCTTCGGATTGCTCGCGTTGACGACAAAGCCGCGCAGCACCAGCGCCAGCGGGCGCCCGCGCCGGTCATCGACCGGATCGGTGGCCAGCGCACTGGGCGGCGCGATCCACTGCTTCCAGCCCAGATACAGCAGATACAGCACGCCGAACCACTTGATGAGGGCAAAGGCCAGCTCGGAAGCGGCCAGCAGCGCGCCGACACCCGCCGCGACCACCGCGATCTGCAACACCAGCGCCAGCTGCAGGCCGATGGCGTTCCAGTAGCCCCGGCGGAAGCCGAAATTCAGCCCCGACGACATCGAGGCAATCGCGCCCGCGCCGGGCGACAGGCTGATCAGCCAACAGGCCAGGAAAAAAGCCAGCCAGGTATCCCAGGTCATGCCAACACTCCTTCAATCCTCAGTTAAAACCATGCCCGGGGCGCACGCCGCCGACAGATAGTCGCGCAGCCAGCGCTCATACTGCTCAGCCGGCATCGGCCTGGCATACCAGTAGCCTTGCACCTCGTCGCTGCCTTCGCGCGCCAGCGTCGCCGCCTGCTCGGCCGTTTCGACGCCTTCGGCAATCGTCTTCAGGCCCAGGGCGCGGGCCATGGCAATCACGCCCGAGACGATCAAGGCGCTGCCCGGATCGCTGTCCAGATCACGCACGAAGCTCTGGTCGATCTTGAGCTTGTCGATCGGGAAGCGCTTGAGGTAGGACAGCGAAGAATAACCGGTGCCGAAATCGTCGACCGACAACTGTACGCCGAGCAAGTCGAGCTGCTCCATGATACGGATCGCCGCCTCGGGGTCGGCCGAGACCACGCTCTCGGTCAGCTCGAGCTCGAGCCAGCCCGGCGGCAAGCCGGCCTCGTCGAGCACGGCCCGCACCAGTTCGGGAAACTGGGTCTGGCGGAACTGGACCGACGAGACATTGACCGCCATCAGCGTCGGCGCCAGTCCCGCCTGCTGCCAGGCCTGGTTCTGCGCCACCGCGGTCCTGAGCACCCACTCGCCGATCGGCAGGATCAGGCCGCTGGCCTCGGCGATCGGCATGAACTCGGACGGCGGGATCATGCCCAGCTGCGGGTGGGTCCAGCGCAGCAAGGCCTCGCAGCCCGTCACGCGGCGGGTCTTGAGCTCGATCTGCGGCTGGTAATGCAGCGCGAGCTCATGGCGCCCGAGCGCCCGGCGCAAGGCGTTCTCAAGCTGCAGCGTGCGGCTGGCGCTCAGGTGCATGCCCGGTTCGTAGAACTGGAAATTGGCGCCGCCAGCGGCCTTGGCCCGGTACATCGCGGTATCGCCGGCCTGCAGCAAGGCGTCGACCTCGCGCCCATCGCCCGGGAACATCGCGATGCCGATCGAGGGCGTCACGATCAGCTCCATGCCCTCGAACTGGCAGGGCGCGGAAATGCGCGCGATGATCTTCTGCGCCAGGTGCGCCGTGCCTTCGGCATCGATCTGGGGCAGCAGCAAGGTGAACTCATCGCCGCCCATGCGCGACACCGTATCCTGCGGCCTGACGGCCTGCTCGAGCCGGGACGCCATCTCGACCAGCAGGGCATCGCCCGCCCGGTGTCCGAGCGAGTCGTTGATGTACTTGAAGCGATCAACGTCGATGAACATCAGCGCCAGCGCCCCCTGCCCGGGCCGGGCCTGCGCCAGCTGCGACTCGATCCGGTCGCGCAGCAGCGCGCGGTTCGGCAGGCCGGTCAGGGCATCGTAATGCGTCAGCTGGCTGATCCGGGCTTCGGCCTGCTTGCGCTGCGTGATGTCATGGAAGATGCCGTAGTAGTTGCGGACCTGTCCGTCCTGATCCCGCACCAGGCTGATGGTCAGCCAGGCCAGGAAGGACTCGCCGTCCTTGCGCCGGTTCAGGATCTCGCCCTGCCAGCGGCCCGCCTCCAGGATCTGGCGCCACATGTCGCGATAGAAATCCGGCGTCTGCTGGCCCGAGCGCAGCAGCGACGGCTGGCGCCCCAGCACCTCGTCCGCGCTGTAGCCCGTGATGTCGCTGAAGGCGCGGTTGACCGACAGGATGCGGTTGTCGCCATCGCAGATCACGATCCCTTCCGAACTGTTCATGAACAGGCTGGCATTGAGCGCCAGCGCCTGCTCGCGCAGCTTGAGCGCCGTCAGGTCGGTGTGGGTGCCGATCATGCGCAGCGGCTGGCCATCGGGGCCGCGCTCGACCACGCGCCCGCGGTCCAGGATCCACTTGTAGCTGCCGTCCTTGCACAGCACCCGGTGCTCGTTGGCGTAGAAATCCACCTCGCCGCTCAGGTGGCGCCCGACATCGGCCATCACCTGCGCCTTGTCATCGGGGTGCACGCGCGACTCCCATTCGCACAGCTGGTCACCGATCTCGTGCTCCGAGTAGCCCAGCATGGTCTTCCAGCAGGACGAGAAGAACACCGTGCTGGCGCTCACGTTCCAGTCCCACAGGCCGATGTCGCTGCCATCGACCGCGAAACGCCAGCGCCGCTTCTCGGCACGCAGCTGCTCCTGATCCCGCTTGTGCTGGGTGATGTCCTCGGCCAGGATGATGATGCTCTCGACCCGGCCATTGACCGACTCGCAGGGCTTGACCCGCCAGCGCAGCCAGCGCTCGCTGCCGTCGGGCAAGCGGTAGAACTCCTCTTCGCGGCGCACCGTCTCGCCGGCGAAGGCGCGCTGATGCGCTTCCTTCCAATGTAGCGGCATGTCGGGGCACAGCTCGTAATGGGAGCGTCCGATCAGGTCACTCACCGCCCCGAGCTGGAAATCCCGGATCCAGCGCTGGCTGGCGAACAGATAGCGCATCTCGCGGTTGAACATGGCCAGGGCGGCCGGCGCATGGGTCAGGAAGGCATCGAGCTTGACCTGGCGGTCGCGCAAGGCCTGCTGGGTCTGTTCCTGCTCGGTCACGTCGCCCCAGCTGCCGACGATCTCGAGCGGCTGGCCGTCCGCCCCGCAGCAGAGCTGCTGCTGGTCATCGATCCAGCGGTAGGAGCCGTCGCGATGCTGGAAGCGGTAGCGCTGCCTGAGCTCTCCGGTATCGTGCAGTTGTCGCTGTGCCTGCTGCACCCTTGGCCGGTCGTCGGGATGCACATGCTCGAACCAGAAGCCGGTCCGCTCCAGCCAGTCAGCGGGCGCATAGCCGGTCAGGCGCAACACGTTGCCACTGACATACGACAAGCGCCAGCCGTCCGCCGCCGCGGTGTCGGGCACCAGCGCGTAGATGATCGAAGCGCTGGTATCGATGAAATGCTCGAGCTGGCTGCGCGTGCGCTTGAGTTCATCCTGGACGCGGGCCTGGACCCGCTCCTCCCGGCCGATCAGCCAGAACAGCAGGGCGGCCGTGAACAGGACGAACAGCTCGCCTTTGAGGGACTGGGCCTGCGTGACAGCGGCCGGATCACCCAGCAGCTGCAGGGCCAGCCAGTCGGAGCCCCAGATCCAGACACTGGCCAGCACGAGGTAGATCAGGCCGATCCGGACCGAGGCAGGGACAGCGGCCACCCTGAAGGCCTTCGGAAAAAACAAATGAGAACCCCCACCGGCTGGAAACCGGATACAACGACAGCTTAACTGATGAAAATATACAACTCTTGCAATGCCTTGGAAACCGATGCAGTTTCCAGACCGGAGCGCCAGGCCGGATGACAAGCCCGCCACGCAGAGGCAGAATGAACCTATTCATCCTGGGAGTTCGACCTATGCGGCACGTCCTGTCCAACCATCGTGCCGATCTGTCGACCATTGCGTCCCTGGCCATGTTCAGCCGCGGACTCGAACCCGAATTCCCCGATGCGGTACAGAAACAGTTGTCCCGCATCAGTGCCGCTGCCAGCGAATCCGACCCCAGCATACGCGACCTGACCGGACTGCCCTGGTGCTCGATCGACAACGACGATTCGCGCGACCTGGACCAGTTGACTGCGATCGAGCCGCTGGTCAAGGGCGAAGTCCGGGTCTTCGTGGCAGTGGCCGATGTCGATGCACTGGTCAAGAAGGGCTCAGCGATCGATGCTCATGCCAGGCACAACACCACCTCGGTCTATACCTCGGCGCGCGTGTTCCCGATGCTGCCGGAGCGGCTGTCGACCGACCTGACCTCGCTCAACCCCGATGCAGACCGGCTGGCCCTGGTCAACCAGATGGATTTCAGCGACGACGGCATCCTGGTCAGCTCCTCGATCTGCCGCGCCGTGGTGCGCAACAAGGTCCAGCTGGCCTACGACGCGGTCTCGGCCTGGATCGAGGGCGACACCGAGCTGCCCGAAGCGGCACGCCAGATCCGGGGCATGAACACCCAGCTGCGCCTGCAGGACGAACTGGCGCAGAAGCTGCGCGTGTTGCGCCGGGCCCAGGGGTCGCTCGAGTTCGAGACCTTCCAGCCCAGGGCCCTGTTCCAGGGCGACCGGATCGCCGACATCCGCCAGCAGCCGCAAAACCGGGCCCGCCAGCTGATCGAGGAATTCATGATCGCCACCAACGGCTGCACGGCGCGCTTCCTGGCCGCCCAGGGCAGCGCCTCGCTGCGCCGGGTGGTGCGCTCGCCGGAGCGCTGGCTGCGCATCGCCGAGGTGGCGCAGACCTATGGCACCCGCTTGCCGCGCCAGCCCGATGGCAAGGCGCTCGAAGCGTTTCTGGCCGCGCAGCACCAGGCCGACCCGCTGCGCTTTCCCGATCTGTCGCTGGTGATCGTCAAGCTCATGGGCTCGGGCGAGTATGTGGTCGAACGGCCGGCTGGCCCGCCGATCGGCCATTTCGGCCTGGCGGTGCAGGACTACATGCATTCGACGGCGCCGAACCGCCGCTTTCCCGACCTGATCACGCTGCGCCTGCTCAAGGCGGCGCTGGCGGGCGTCAAGTCGCCCTACTCCGACGACGAACTCGACGCACTGGCGCTGCACTGCACCGGGCAGGAAGATGCGGCCAAGAAGGTCGAGCGGCAGCTGCGCAAGTCCGAAGCCGCGCTGCTGCTGCATGAGCGCATCGGCCAGCGCTTCGATGCACTGGTGACCGGCACCGGCGACAAGGGCAGCTGGGTGCGCCTCTTCGAGCCGCCCGCCGAAGGCCGGCTCAAGGGTGATCTGCCGGCGCTCAGGGTCGGCCAGTCGCTGCGGGTCAAGCTGGTATCGACCTCGGTCGAGCGCGGCTTCATCGACTTCGTGCTGGCCCAGTGATTCGGCCAGCCCGAGCCGCAGCCGCTACTTGATGATGACGTAGACCTTGGTCATGCGCTCGATCACCTCGAACGAGCCGGTGAAGCCGGGCGGAATCCGGATCGCCTGGCCGGGGCCGGCCTGCTCGAAACTACCGTCCTCGCGGTGCAGGCGGCAGCAGCCCTCGAGCACGGTGAAGATTTCCTGCTCGCTCGGGCCGAAGGCGATGCGCCACTGACCCGGCTCGCAGCGCCAGACGCCGCTGCTGAGTTCGCTCGCGCCATTGAGCGACGCGTCAAGCGCATTCCAGGTCTCGCGCAGCGGATTGCCGCGCAGCAGGCGCTCCGGTTTCGGATGCGATAGTTCGGGCGCGCCGCTGACGGGCAGGCCGAAGGACAGCAGTGGCTGCGCCGACATGTCAGATCCGGGATCAGGCGCGCGGCAACGTCACGCCTTGCTGGCCCTGGTACTTGCCGCCGCGGTCCTTGTAGCTGGTCTCGCAGACATCGTCGGCGTCGCTCTCGAAGAACAGCACCTGGGCGCAGCCCTCGCCGGCATAGATCTTGGCCGGCAGCGGCGTGGTGTTGCTGAACTCGAGCGTCACATAGCCTTCCCACTCGGGCTCGAACGGGGTGACGTTGACGATGATGCCGCAGCGCGCATAGGTGCTCTTGCCCAGGCAGATCGTCAGCACATTGCGCGGGATGCGGAAATACTCGACCGTGCGCGCCAGCGCGAAGCTGTTGGGCGGGATGATGCAGGAGTCGCCGTGGAAATCGACGAAGCTTTTTTCGTCGAAGTTCTTCGGGTCGACCACCGTGCTGTGGATGTTGGTGAAGACCTTGAACTCGGGCGCGCAGCGGATGTCGTAGCCGTAGCTGCTGGTGCCGTAGCTGATGACCTTCTTGCCGTCGACCTGGCGCACCTGGCCGGGTTCGAAGGGGTCGATCATGCCGTGTTGCTCGGCCATGCGCCGGATCCATTTGTCGCTCTTGATGCTCATGCGAAATTACTCCGTTTGGCACCGATTGTAGGGGCGGCGCTGACTCATGGTGCGGCCCGCACGGCGGCCAGCGCGACCGGAAAATCAAAGTCGCGTATGGCTTGCGCCACGGCCTCGAAACGCTGCCCCAGGCCGGCGCGCAGCAGGGCCTCTTCACTCTCGAACAGGATCTCGCATTCGGTATCGTCTTGCTCGAGCAGGAGGATCAAGCGGTCGCGCAACCGCTGCCAGCGCTGCGGGTCGAACGCGGCCGGCGTTGCCACCGCGACCGGAGACAGGCGGGAGGCGATGGCAGAGACCAGCAGCGGCAGGCTCAGTGCGA
>Ga0208374_1000056_pt1 | contig 88605 bp, 91 predicted proteins | sample RifOxyC3_FD_184037 | JGI IMG/M metagenome (GOLD analysis project Ga0208374, IMG submission 184037) | Groundwater microbial communities from Rifle, Colorado - Rifle Oxygen_injection C3 (SPAdes) | ecosystem: Environmental > Aquatic > Deep subsurface > Groundwater | place: Rifle, Colorado, USA...
TGGCCAGGCCCTGCTCCGCCAGGTATTTGGTGATGGCGCTGGTCAACGTCGTCTTGCCGTGGTCAACGTGACCGATCGTCCCGATATTTACGTGCGGCTTGGTTCGCTCGAATTTTGCTTTGGCCATGGCGCTTCTCCTTATAAAAGGATTTATTCTTTAAGAATTCATATTTTCAAATGGAGCCCACCACCAGAATTGAACTGGTGACCTCGTCCTTACCAAGGACGCGCTCTACCGACTGAGCTAGGTGGGCGTTGGTTTCAAGAGGAAAAAACAATAAACCCCTATCCCCCCAAGTCACCACTACTTTGGGCGGCAGAGTCTGTTTTTTCGGAAGAATTGTAATTATATCAAATTTTCAGGATTTGTCAACTATATTTTGTCAAAACTGAGATATATTTTATCCGCTGGGCCCCGGATCGGTTTTTTGTCAAAGGCTCATATTTTCATGAGGCAGCTTGTTATAATGCAAACGACCTCCCCAGCATAGACTTACAGACAAAACGCTGAAAAATACAGCGGGTGAACGGAATCTCCGCCTATGTCTTCAGAACAGGCATAATATGCGGCGGATCCGCCGCCGCCCTGCTACAAAGTTGAGCACCAGGCGGGGAACCGTCATCCTAGCTCCGGATGCGACGGTTCGGGCAATAAAATGGAGCTCCCAAGTCCAGGAAGATAGAAATATTTTGAAAGGAGCCATATGGTTATTATATAAGGAAAGGCATACGCCTGTCAAGAGGACTGAATAATTAAGGTGTCCCAGAATCTGGGTCTAAACCCACGTATTATAGAGCTGCCCATACCGGGTAGCTTTTTTCTATTAACCTATATTAAGGAGGACCAACACATGATCACCAGAACCAAACCACACAAACCCGATGTCGCCCAGATAGTAACCGATCAGATACTGGAAGCGATGGAGAAGGGAGTCATACCCTGGCAGAAGCCTTGGAAGAGCCATCTGCCGATGAATATGGTGTCCAAGCATCAATACCACGGCATCAATTTACTTATCCTATCCTTATCGGAACATGCCAGCCCTTTTTATGCGACCTTTAACCAGATAACGGAATTGGGCGGACAAGTTAAGCCAGGATCGAGGGCATTCCGGATCGTTTACTGGCGTCTACTGGAACATATCAATTCACAATCAGGGGAGGTAACCGAGGTGCCGTTGATGAGGTATTACTGTGTTTTCAACTTGGAGCAGACTACAGGTATCCCGGCAGAGAAGATACCCCAGATAGGACAGGAGATAAACCCGATAGAGGCTTGCGAAGAGGTATTTAAAAACATGCCTAATAAGCCAGGGGTGATAGGGTCCAGGGAGGCTTATTATGACCGGGTAGAGGATGTGATTGGAATGCCAGCCAGGGAATGGTTCGACAGTCCGGAAGAGTATTATTCTACCCTTTGGCATGAGGCTGTCCATTCCACAGGCCACCAGAAAAGGCTGGACAGGAACAATACTTACGAGAAGGCAGGATTTAATGCCGCTTACAGCAACGAGGAGTTGATAGCTGAGCTTGGATCATCTTTTCTATGCGCTTATGCTGGAATAGCGCCAATGACCATCAGGAAACAGGCCGCGTATTGCGCCCATTGGCTGAAAAGACTTCAGGGAGACAAAAAGCTGATCATTTATGCGGCATCGGCGGCACAGAAAGCGGCCAACTACATCAGGCACGAACCAGGGGAAATCAACTACAACAATTGCCTTTGGTTGGGCGACTACTTTAACTTATAAGGAGGGAATTATGCACGTATCAGCCATCACGCTTAAGAGAGAGCGTAAAAAGTATACCCCCACCGTGGAGGTAAGGGCCGAGTGTCCGCTTTGTGGGCATTCTTGTATTCTGGTCTTTACGGGAGGCGAGAAAGAGTTCCATTGCCCGGATAAATACTGTCCCAACTGTAAGGATCGCCATGAAGAATAAACAGCATAATTAAAGAGCCATTCCAATAACGGAGTGGCTCTTTTTTTGTGTCCAAAAAGGAGGAAATATGAAACGCTACAAATCTACTGAATTGGAGCTTATCAAGGTATCCGAGGCTATCACCAAATTCCCTGTGTCCAGCCCACAATCTGTCTTTCAGTACATGAAAGCCGAAGCGATGGCAGATAGAGAGATATTTTGGGTTTTGCACCTGAACACCAAGAACAAAGTGGTGAAGAAGGAAATGACGGCTATGGGATGTATAGATAGCTGCCGGGTAGTTCCTGGCATAGTACTACGGGGAGCAGTGGCATCAGGAGTGCCGAGCATAATTTCCGTTCACAATCACCCAAGCGGAGAAATTAACCCATCATCAGAGGACCGGCAGCTTTGGGACACTTTACGGGACGTTTGCAAGATGCTGGGTATCCGGGTCATGGATAATATGGTGATAGGGGCCAATGGGTATTATTCCGAGGAAGAGAGCAAGTAGTTAAATCGGCCAGGATGGTGGTGTAGGGGGAATGAACGCTGGGGCACTAAAAAACCCGTGATCGTTATCACAGGTTTTTGGGGGTCTTTTTCTTAAGTGTTTTTATAGTTGTCAGCAATTGTTTGTATTCTTCTGATGTAAGTTCTATGGTCTTTTGCTTTTCTAGTACCGGTGCTGGGAGGTCCGTTGAGAAAAGGTCCTTGAGTTTGACCTTCAGACAGCCAGCTATCTTATTAAGGGTGTCTACCGTAGGCGCGCGTTTCCCAGATTCTATCATATGGATGTAATTCAGGCTCAATCCGGCGCTTTCTGCCAGTCGTTCTTGGGTGTATCCGGCCTTTTTACGGATGGCTTTGACTTGTTTGCCTATTTGTTGGTATATTTCCATATTCCCCCTTTTTATGAATATTACCATTTTAACGTGGGGAATAAAAACCAACCAATAGTATTTATAATATATATTGACTATTGGATATACATTTGCTATTATACAAAATGTGTAGCACCATCCAATCTTAGGGTTGTTATATGATAGAAATATTGTTTCTAGCGTTGGTCATATGGTGGGTAGCCCGTTTTACTGTTAAGTTCCTTCGTGGCATAGGCGAAGCTATTGGGGATATGCAAAAGAACAAATATCTGCTACCGAAAGGGGATCCACCGAAACCGCCTCCGCCTATCAGGAATTATAGGCCCGTCGAAACTGAATGCCCTAAATACCAATATAATGATTATCTTCGAGACCAGGGCATGAGTGAGCAGGATATCGAAGATTACTGGGATTCTAAAGAATAATATTTAAATAACAATTAATTTATATTATTATTTAGGAGGCAATATGGCAGACCAAGTTCAATTTGATTTTATTTGTGTTGATTCGGACACTAATCAACAGCATGTATTGTACTCAGGTACTATTAACAAGGGATTGATGGGGGGATTTACTACGGCTGGTGAATTTTCTGCTTCTTATCGGATGGGCAGGTATTATATACTGTTGGATAGGCAATATACTAAAGAATTAAGGATTGACCATTCCTCGTCAGGAGCAGATTTAACTTATAAGTATGAAGATGTCAGAGATTTTCTGGGTTTTATGGGGAAAGTCGCTTTAGCGGTTAAACTTGAAATAGATGGGGCTGGCAAAAGACAAACGTGTGAATATCATTATAAAATTCAGATGTAATATAATTTGTTTTAAATGATTATCTCACTCATCTTGTATTTGAATAATTTGTGCTTTTATTTGTACGGGTATGGCAAGAGACAGTAAAAGAAACCCCGTGGTTGGTTTTTTCGCCGGTTTATTTTTTGGTGTGTTTGCTGTGGCTTATTATTTTATAACCAAACCCAAGTAATAACACCAATTAACGGGAGAAAGTGAATATGAAATTAGTCGGATTAATATTTGGACTTATTTTTACATTGGTTATTGCACCATTAACTTTCGGTGCGAGTTTGGTTATTTCTGTGATGCTAATTGTCCGATACATTGAAGATAAAAAATCAGAATAGCTTTATGGCTTTTCGTTATTAAAAGGTATCCCCAGCCCTGCCGCCTGCCTTTGCCCTATAGAATGATGGCTACGGCATCCGGGCCAGCCCGCCTCCTGCCGAACCTTCCTGAGGATAAGGATGTTACTGATTATTGGGATTCTAAAGAATACTTGAAGGGAATACAATGCAACATACTAATGATGTTTATTCGGAAGATGGTGAGCTTCTCAATCGGTATGGAGATGAGGGGCAATATTGCTCGGAAGGTGAGGATGACGAAAAAAATGATTCGCAAGAATTTTCTTCTCCATCAGAAATTTCAGATGAGCTTACGCCATTCTCTGAGATGATACTTCAAGGTGGTGATATAAATCTAAAAGATCAAAAAGGCCATACCCCTTTATTCCGTCTGATTCGGCTTCTGGAGCATTGGCGTGGTGATCGGCGACAATATATCGAAATCTTAAAGTCGTTGATATCTTGTGGTGCTTCTGTAAACTGTGTTGGCGGTTCAGGTTGGTATAGTGAAGATGGCAGAGCAATAATGGAGGGCTATACACCGTTATGGCTCTTGGTTGTTTATCCTTGCAGGGATGAATTATCTGATATGAAAATGGAGGTTGCAAAAATATTGCTTGGTGCAGGGGCCGATATCAATACCAGATTATATGACAATTCTTCCCTGTTGGCTTACGCCGTGAATCAACGAGATATCGAATTTGCACAGCTTTTAATTATATATGGAGCAGACCCTAACGAAGTTGTTAAAGGGAGAAAGTTATCTGAAATAATCGGTAGTAGAAATGAAGAAATAAGAAAAGCGCAAAAACTTACTGATGAGGCATTTGATCTGATTCAGAATGGTCACTATTCTACCGCAGGCAGAGTGTTGCGGGAAGCAGCGCAGTATGAAACGGTATTGGTAAAAGAAATGTTTGATCGCATACAAAATGATTATGATAGCAAAATCGAATATGCTGTTAGATTTATGGAATATCATAGAGATAATCAGCATCAGGGTATTTCTTTTAAGACTGGTTTTGAATGGACCGTGAAATCTCTACTATATCATACATTTTTTAAATGAATGTGGCCGCAGCAAACGAGCCATCCCATCCCATAGGGCCCATCTCTGGCAACCCCGCTGAGATCGGTTTTATTTAACGCCGGACAACTTCACTTTATCCTATTTGGTGGGCACGGTCCCATTGTTTTATGCTTCCATGCCCTATTCTTTACCGCTTGGCTCAATAAGGTATCCCCAGCCCTGCCGTCTGCCTCTGCCCTAAATAATGATGGCTACGGCATCCGGGCCAGCCCGTTATGAAATAATCTTCAGTGATGGTCATTAATAACTAATATCGCAATCCATCAATAACTCAATTAGAAAGGAACTCACATGAGACCTGTTCTTGTATTTGTAGCAATTCTGGTCATTGCTATGTCCGCTACTGCTGGTTCCATTGGAATTCAGGCTGGCTCAGTAACCAGCTTTCCTGGCTGCCTTGCTTGGTCGTTAACTTGGGGTTCCAACGCTCTTGGCATCTCTGGCTTTGTGACCGCAACCAAAGATGTTGACAATAACCAAGATTGGAAAACTTTCGGAGAATTAGGATTCCGCCACTACAAGCCCGGCGCATTTTTATACCCGTTTTATGGTGCCGCGATTGCCGTCGATAAAGCTAAAAATGTGCGGATGAAGTATATCCCAAGTGCCATCTTTGGTATGGCACACGACTTAAGAAAAGACCTGAGACTAGAATTAGAAACCCGACCTTTGACTGCTACACAGCAAGCTGGAAATACCCAAGTAGATATTTCTATTATGCCGTCGGTACTCATCGGTTTGACCTACGTTTTCTAAATCAAGCCACAGCCCTACCGTCTGCTTTCGCCCTATTTAAGGATGGCTACAGCAGCCTTGCCAGACCTTCCCCTGCCGAGCCTTCCCGTCTCTGGACTCTCCCATCCTGGCAACCCCATCCAAATAATGAATCCCAAAGAGGGAAGGCTGCTCTGGCGCAATTACAACTGAGCGCCTAAGGGGAAGGGTTCTGCCGAGACCGACCCGTCTCGTCCCTTTCAGGGGCTGCACTTCGTGCTACGGACTGTGGTCTATCTGATACGACCGTTGTTTTAACAGCAACGGTCTTTTGTATTTGCCGACACATATAACTTGACAGCTATATGTGGTTGTTAGAGACATTATTTTGCTTGATTTTGTTGGACTTTGGTAGTATTCTTAACACCTCGCACCCACAGAGAATAACGTTAGATTGGAGATTATGATGCCGCAAAAGCCGCAAGCCAACTCCTACAATTATAATGATCCTGATCCATACCTGCGATTTGATGGCCCTGTTTATGATATAACGCCCAGGGAATTCATACCACTCATCGACACGATACGAAGGATGAGGGAATGGCAAGCTCTGGGTTTTTCACCAAAGAGGATGGGCAATGGCAATTATAAACCTATAATAAGAAAAGGGTGTTATTATGGTTTTCGGGAAAAGACCCATCTTCATGAAATCGAAACAGAAGCTGTCGCAAGCGGGAAAAAGGTTACTCGAGAGCCGGGTGCTGTATTCTCTTTCCTTTTACAAGGCTGCACGTATGATGACTTCCTTCCACTACCAGAAAACATAGTCTCATATTGCGAGTGCCGGAAAGCGTTAGGTAAAGATGACCTTGAAACCGCCCTCTATCATATTGAGAGATCATATGAATCTGATCGTGAAAAGACACTTTATGCGATTTTATACTTTGAGGTAAGACTTAAATTGGGCGACAAATCAGCTATACTTGATGAATTTAAATATTTCCAAGATGATATTGATTGTCTCATTCATAGCGGTCGAGTTTATGAGTGGCTTAAGTATTTATCCTCCCAAAAAGACTATGCCGGTCTAAATCATATTATCAAAGAAATAGAAAAACAACTCGATGCACTGATTCAAGGCCAGATTCAGCATCGTCGATACACCCCTCAACGTGTGGAATTCTATGTTCACGAAAAGGAGCAGTTAATAAAAAAGACAGCTTCTTTACGAAAACGTATAGAAGTTGGTTTGGCAAAACAACAAAACACAAAGGTAAACCCGATGTAAGACTTAGCAATACTGTTAACACAGATTACAGTGCCGCTGATTGATATCGTATTATGGAAATCCTAAAAAACCAGAATTTTCTCTTAAGACTATGGTTATATAATGGTAGAAATCGAATTCTTTTCGTGCCTCCGGGGTCTTTACAGGGAAAATGTAAATATCACGAAACAAATATAGGTTACCTGGTCGAAAATACTCCAAATTTGATTAAAAATGCCCCTTTACCTCAGCTTTATACCGAGAGGACATTTGTATAAGCTGTTAATCGTTATGGGGCAACGACATAAGTCATAACACTGCATTGATTTACAGTTTACGCCCTCCCCTGTTTTTACCCCATTATAAGCTAAATGTACACGTTTTGTCGGAGAAAGTATGACCTCTGCAAAAATTCAGCATCCCGAAGAGATTCACGAACGAAGGGAATTGCTTCTACTTTGGGCCATAAGGACGGAGGCTATGTCCCATCCTTTGGCAGATTCTGAATTTCCATCTGCAACCTGGGGTTCGGAGGATATATTTTTTGAGTTCACATTACTGGATGAGGCGAAATATAACTTCACTTTCCAGGATCAACGTGTGGCTCTTATGAAAATGAGTACCGCCGGGACTATTTTTCTCTATAATGATAGCCCTGATATTGATTGGAGAAGATTCATCAAGTACCATTTGATTGTACAGCTAAAGACTCTTGAGGCCCGGTATTCTACTCTGGATGAAAAGTATCCTGGCTGGAATGACCGTCCATTAAATTCAGTGCCTGGTTCTACATCGGTTGTGTCTGATAAGGTTCAGGCTGTTTCATTTTTTGATTTTGATGCTCCATGCAAATATCGGGATCTACGCCAGAATGCTAAGAAAGAACTATGGTATAAAGATGAGTTTAAATTGGATCTTACATTTTTATTGCGTAAGCTTCTTATATATTTGATGGCCAAACCTGGGTATCACCATGCCAATGAGCTTGCATTGTTTTTATATCCTGAAGATGATCCTCAGATTCATATCGATAAAACAACTATCAGTAAGTATGTGTCTAAAATAAATACTGAGGTTTTAGCCGGGTATCCTACAATGTCAATTGTGCATAGGGGCACTAAGCCGTATCTTGAATATCAATTAACTGAAGAACCTTTTAAGACTCGGCGCAAGAAGAAGAAAAAGTAATAAGCCATTCGGTCCAGAGAGCACTCCATAAAGGGGTGCTTTTTTTATTGTCTTAATAATTTTTACAATCATTTTCCTTCACTTTCAGGTTTTATAAGTCCCTACCGTATAACCGTTAATTAAGGATATCTCAAATCTGAACGTAAATATGAATAAATCTGAATAGATCTGAACCGGAGAAATGAAAGGTGATTGGTTTAATCAGCGTATACCAAAAACTCAATTAGAAAGGTTACGCCATGATTCAAACCCTCACCTCCAATGAATGCCGGTCTGGTAATAATGCTGGACCGGGTTCCTCAAAACTGGTCCCTGAATCGGCAGTGCTTAAGGTACAACAGCACTGCTTGGACCAGGGCATCAAAATCAGCTATGAAGATGCCCTAAAGGATCTGATCGGGGCCGTTAATCTGGTCAGGCTGGTACTGAGTTCAGCTAGCTCCCTATCCCCCGCCTTAGCTAAGAGTGTCCCAGAATCTGGGTCAATACCCACGTATTATAGGGGGAACAGCCATGCTTGATACTATCACGCTCCGGCTGCAAACCCCGCCAATTATCCGGTCTAAAAATAACCGGGTTAAGCTGGCACCGGCCGCCCTTAAGCAAGGCTGGCCTACAGGAAGAAACGTATTAATCCGATATACACGGGGCCGCCCCAGGCGTGTTAGCAGCGTCTCAATAGAGAACGACCGCTATCACATTGAAGTGTACACGAACTTCGGCTTCATTTATATCAGGTTCAGCGTAGCCCGAGTGATGACCCTTGGCGCGAGCAATTTTCACCCGGTGTCGTGGGATGGCGCCGAGGCCGTCTTCGATTTCGTACAGGAGCACCTTCACCTGGAACACGGGTTTATTGCCGATATCCGCGGTGCCGTCGTGGCTCGAATCGACATATTTGGCAATGCTGAAACCAGGTTCAGCTTCAGCGTGTACCGCCCTCTGTTTGACCTGCTTAGGTTCCGGTTTCGCAAGGGCGTCGGTTTTGAGACCACCGATCTAAGGTACAACGATGAGCGGGCCAGCGTTATTTATGACAAGCACATCCAACAACAGACCCAAAGCCTTCGGGCACTGATCCGCAGAAATACCCTCCGCTGGGAGTTGCGGTATATGAATGCCCGCACAATCCAACAACGGCTGGACATCATCACTGTCGATAATCTTCTGGAAAAATGGGCGGCTGTCCGCAAGCACTACTATGACCAGATAAGTTGGGCGCTACGCCTTGATCGCCGACTGCCAGGTGATAGTTATGCCGAAGATTATGTCGAAATGCTCAGCCAGATGCGCCAAGAACTCGGAGGCACAAAAGCCTTCTTCCAACTGATAGAAGCACTCGGGACGCGTGAACTCCTAGGGGTTTTCAATTCCTCCGAGGCTGTTCGTGAGGTTCTGCAACAGGCTGGTTTCGACAAGCGGAAACAAATCCCCTGGATCATGGACAAAGTGGCGGAATTCCGCTCTGTCCGCCTCCCTACTGAGGCTGTCAGCATCAACGATCTACGCGAGGAACTATACACCAGCATCAGGACTGAATAACCGAAAAGGGCTGTGCTAAATTGCAGCCGCAGCCCTTTTCTTTATCTTGATTCCGCAACTAAAAACCAATATAATAACCTAATAAGGAGGTCCAAATGAATAACCTAAAATACTTCATCTATGGGCGTAAAAGCACGGACGATTCCGGCCGTCAGGTGGCATCCATTGCCGCACAATTGGAGGAATTACGCCGGATTGCCGCCCATGACAACTTTGAGATCATTGAGGAAATAACCGAGTCGCAGTCGGCTAAACAGCCGGGGCGCCCCCTCTTTAACCGGATGCTGCATGAGATAGCTGCCGGCAAAGCGCAGGGTATCTTGACCTGGAAGATCGACCGCCTTGCCAGGAATCCTATAGATGAGGGTCAAATCAAGTGGATGCTGCAAGAAGGCAAAATCAAGCACATCCGAACGTCGGAACGTGACTTCTATCCCGGAGATAATGTCGTCGTGCTCGGGGTCGATTTCGCAGTGGCTACCCAGTATATTATTGATCTGAAATCGAACGTTAAACGCGGCATGAAGCACAAGGTCGAAAGAGGTTGGTTGCCCGGCCTGGCCCCTATGGGGTATATCAATCGCCAAATTAGAAAAGGCGAGCACGATATCGTCCCCGATCCCGACCGTTTTGACCTGGTTAAACGGCTGTGGCATGACTTGATCTATCACCACCATCCTCTGAGCAAGGTCTATGAAACGGCCATGAATGAAATGGCCTTGCGGTCCCGCTCCGGCAAGAAGCTAAGCATGTCGCAGTTTTATAAGATGTTCGAAAACCCCTTCTACTACGGGTACTTCAGGTTTAACAAACAGGTTCATAAGGGCAACCATCCGGCGATGATATCCCGGCAGGAGTTCGATATTGCCCAGGAGATCCTTCATCACCGCCACCACCCGCGCCAAAAGGTCCATAATTTTGCTTTTACCGGCCTATTGCGATGTGGCGAATGCGGCTCTATGTTCACTGCCGAGGAAAAGGTCAAGACCAATAGGAAAGGTGAGGTCAGGCATTATACCTACTATCGCTGTACACGATCCCAAAACAAGGCTTGCAGGGCCCGGCCTATCAATGAAAAGGAGCTTGACAAGCAGATTGAATCTCTATTGGCTCATATCGAAATAAGCCCTGGTATGCGGGAAGCGATCTTGGAAGTTCTCAGCAAAGAGTCTACCGGTCAAAGGCAGTATTTTGAACAGCAGATGAAAACCCGGCAAAAGGAGTTTGATAAGTGTGTGAACAGCCTTAACCGTCTTCTTCGGATGAATATTAGAGGGGAAATATCGGAAGAAGAGTACAACCCGCTTCGCAAGGAACTTCAGGAGGAGAAAGCAACGCTACTTGACCTCCTACAGGATACCAGCCAGCAGGTAGACGGCTGTTTTGAGAAAATGGATGCCTTATTGACATTCGCGTCCTCAGCAAGGGGCATGTATCCCAATGCGGATTCAGACTTCAAGAAGCAGGTACTCCTTTCGCTTGGTCAGAACCTAACAATAAAAAACGGAACTCTTTGTCTGTCAAAGAATTCCGTTCTATTTGGCGTAAGCGATTTTTCGATTGAGGAAAAACTACGAAAACGTCCAATCGAACCGGTTAAGTTATTGAAAAATCAGCAGCTTACGCAAAAAGTGAAAAAATGGAGCGGGTGAACGGAATCGAACCGTCGTATCCTGCTTGGAAGGCAGGAGCACTAACCGTTGTGCTACACCCGCTCGGAAAACTTATCCGCCGATATTTTGACCCCACCTTGATTCCTCCCCTTGATCTGGGGGAGGGTCGGGAGGGGTCAAGTAGTGGTGGTGAGGGGAGGATTCGAACCTCCGAAGGCTTAGCCGACAGATTTACAGTCTGTTCCCTTTGGCCACTCGGGAACCTCACCACGTTTATTATATTTACTTCCGGTCCTCTCGGTACTGGCCGGTCGTCGATTCGCATAAAAGCATATCGAGACGCCGGCCAACTCGAGCCCCGTTGCTGAAACTTATCTTTATGGAGCCACCGAAGGGACTTGAACCCCCGACCAGCGGTTTACAAAACCGCTGCTCTACCAGCTGAGCTACGGTGGCCCTTCGGGTTCCTAAAAGAGTACGTAATTATAACCAAAATTATTTATTAAGTCAATATAAAATTAAACCGTCGAATCTTTGATTCAGTATGGTCTTCAAATATTTTCGTTTGACAATAGGCATTTATGTTTTCAATTGCTTCTTCTTGGCCGCCGGGAACAATATTGCTCACTATCAGCCCATACCTCGACGAGCTGCATCACAGCCGCGGGTCCGGCTTCAGGCATTCCGCTTGGCCGGCCCGGCTAGGGCCTCCAGTTCCCTTTCCGCCTCCTGGGCCGGCGACTCCAGTGCCATCTTACGGAACAGGTCCCTGGCTTGGGACAGCTGATCGGCCGCCTCCCGGTGCAGGCCCTTTCCTGCCAGGATATGCCCGTATGCCATCCTCATCTGGGCGGCGTCGTATTCATTCTGCATGCCCTGATAGATGCCCAGCGCCTTCAGGTACCTTTCCGAGGCCTGTTCCAGCGATCCTTTTTCCGCGAAAAACTTCCCGTAGGTTTCATGGCATTTGGCCTCATCAGCCGCCGATCCCATTTCGACCGCCAGGGCAAATCCCGCCTCCAGCAGGCCCTCTGTCCCGCCAAATTCGCCCAGGGCGATTTGGGCGGCAGCCAGGGAGCAAATGGTCACGCAGCGGTCCAGCTTGTGCCCCATCTCCTCCTGGATCCTCAGGGATTCCCGAAAGATATCCAGCGCTAGGCGGTGATCGCCCCGCTGGGCGTGAATGCCCCCGATGATGTTCAAACAGCCCACCTGGCCCGCCCGTTCCCCGATCTCGCGGCGGATAGCCAGCGATCTTTTGGCATATTCCAGCGCTCTGTTCAGCTCCTGTTTCAGCTGATGAATATTGCTGAGGTTAAGGTACCCCGCCGCCAGTCCCGCCCGGTCCCCGATTTCGGCCCGGATTTCTTGGGCCCGCATAGTGCATTCCAGGGATTTCTCCAGCTCGCCACGATAGTAGAAAATATTGTCTATGCTGTGCAGGCTCTTGGCCTGCCCTAGTTTATCCCCACTCTCCTCCCGGATGGCCAGAGATCTTTGATAATGGTCCAAGGCTGCGTCATAATCACCCTGCCCATAGAAGATGTTGCCGATGCTGACCAGACAGGCCGCCTCGCCTTGCCGGCTTTTAATTTCTCGATATATGCATAGCGCACCCTGGAAGCATTCCATAGCCCTGGCGTATTCTCCTTGCCCGGCATGGACGTTACCCAGGTTGACATGGCTCTCGGCCAGCCCTCCTTGGTCGCCCGCCTCCCGACGGATGTCCGCGGCCTGCTGGAAGCTCTTCAATGCCAGATCGTAATCACCTAAACGGAAATAGGCCTGCCCGATGTTGTGCCGTCCGTGGGCCCTGAGCCGGTCATCTCCTAAAACTCCGGCGATAACCTCCAAACGGCGCGACATCTCCATCAGCCGGCGGTAATCACCAATCAGATAGAGCACCACCATATAGCCTCGGTGCAGGGCGCAGTAGACCGACACCGGGTCGCCGAAGCGAGTGGGCTGGACGCCGGGCAAGTGGGTGGCTCTTTTGTCGTTCAACTAGCCTCTCAGGTCTTCAACGGTTTCTTCTTGGCCGCCGGGAACAGGATATTATTAAGGATCAGCCGATACCCCGGCGAGTTGCGGTACAGCCGCAGATCGGTCTTGGGATCCCCCACGAAATGCTGGAAATCCTCGGGATCGTGCCCTCCAAAATAGGCAAAGCTGCCCTTGCCGTATATCCCGTGCAGGTATTTCATTTCGTCGGTGCCGGACACCTCGGCCAGCAGGACTATCCCCTTTTTTATCCTGTCCCGGCGGAACCCGGTATCCTGCCCCAAAAATTCGCCGACCAGCGCCACGTGGTTCTGCACCAGCATGCATGACACCGGATCGTACTTGGCCGAAAAATCGAACATGGTGAAATATGTGTCCTTCCCCCGGGACAGGGCGTCGGTGCCAACATCTATGTCGGAATGTTCGTACACCAGGGGATTGGTGATGACGTTGAAGTCTCTGAAGGCCAGGGTCTGGGTAAAATCCAGCTTGGCCTGCCAGCCCGGATCGGCCGGGTCTCCGTCGAACTCTTTAGGCACGATATCGGTTCCGGAGGCTGACAGGGCGATATCCAGAGTGGCCGGAGCCGAGCACATGGCGAACAGGAAGCCCCCGTCGTATAGGTACTGCCGCAGTTTCTGGGCCACCGCTAATTTCATCTGGGAGACCTTTGGGTAGCCCAGCTTTCCGGCCAGCCGGGTGTTGGCCCGGACATCGTTCTGGTACCAGTCGGTGTTGCGGTAGCTGGAATAGAACTTGCCGTACTGCCCGGTGAAATCCTCGTGGTGCAGGTGCAGCCAGTCATACTGCGCCAGAGTACCGGACAGCACCTCCTCGTCCCATAGGGTAGTATAGGGCACCTGGGCGTAGTCCAAGGCCAGGCGAACGGCATCGTCCCAGGGATCGTGGGTCAGCGGAACATAGACAGCCAGCCGGGGCGCCTTCTCCAGTTCTATCCGCTCCATGTTCCCGGATTCGATCTGGCGATATATCTCCGAGGTTTGATTGTCCGAGATAACACCGTAGCTGACGCCGGAGATCTTGCACAGCTCGGCCGTTGCCTGGTTCTCGGAGGTCATAAATGAACCGCCCCGGTAGTTTAGCAGCCATTCCACCTTGATGCCGTTCTGCAGGCAGCGGTACACCACCCCATAGGCCCGCAGGTGGTCCGCCTGCGTAAGGTCCATGGGAATGAGGATATTGGCGGCAGAGGGTTGCCAGGCGGATGATATTGCCACCGCCAGGAAGAATAGTGCTGAAATGAATTGTTTTTTAAGCATTGATTTTAAATATTTATTGTGCCTGGGTGCCTGGGGCAAATCTGCTGGATTCTCAACTTCAGTGGGGCGTTGTTAAGTTTAATTGCATTTATATGATTTGTCAATTGAATTATGGGACACTTTGCTATTGAAATTCTGTCCGTTAAGTGATATCCTAACGGTGGAGGAGAAAAAATCATGCGACGCTGTGAAAAATGCCGAAGGGCCCTGCCCCAGGGCAGCATATATTACCGCCTGAACATCTCCCTGCTGCAGGGGTTCGACGGGGTGCTTGATCAGGCCGCTGGCACCAGCATCAAGGACCTCATCGCCCGGATAAACGAACAGACCGCCGGGGTGCCGGAATCCTTGCTGGAGGAGGAAGTGCACCGCGAATTCAGCTTCATATTATGCAGCCGCTGCAAGGAAAAATACTGCGCCAATCCCCTGGACCTGCCTCTCAACGGTAGCAGCATCCCCAAAAAACTCTCCGATCTGCAGGAATAGATCGCCCGATTTTGATGATTGCTCCCAAAGTTCGCCAGCCTGAATATTGCCCGTAGCCGGCCAGCGAAGGATCTTGGGGAGTCTCCGCCGCAGATGTTTCGTCGGTCATAACAGCCGGCGAATCTCAACCTGGCATAGCCTAAATTTCCGGCAATGTTTTCGCAGCCATTTTACTTTAACCATCCACCATCTGTAATCTAAAATCAAAATTGTCATGCCTCACTCCCGTTTTACCCATCTTCATCTTCATACCGAATACAGCGTCCTGGACGGCCTGATCCCGGTTAAAAAACTGGTGGAGAAGACGGCCGAGCATAAAATGACCTCGCTGGCCATCACCGATCATGGCAATATGTTCGGGGCCCTGGATTTTTACACCACCGCCCGCTCGGCCGGGATCAAGCCGATCATCGGCAGCGAGATGTACCTGGCCCCCGGCAGCCGGCTGGACCGCTCGGCCGACGCCGCCGGGGAGACCGCCTTCCATTTGATACTGCTGGCCCGCAACGAGACCGGCTACCGCAACCTGATGAAACTGTCCTCGGCCGGGTTCCTGGATGGATTCTATTACAAGCCCCGGATCGATAAGGAATTTCTGGCCCAGCACTCCGAGGGCCTGCTGGCCCTCTCCTCCTGCATTCAGGGCGAGATCGCCCAGGCCATTCTGAAAGGCAATCCCCTAAAAGCCCGGGAGGCCGCCTCCTTCTATCGTGAATTGTTCGGGCCGGATTTCTTTCTGGAGATCCAGAACCACGGCCTGCCCGAGGAACTTCAGGTCATCCCCGAGATCGCCGCCCTGTCCAGGGAGCTGGACATCCCGCTGGTGGCCACCAACGACGTCCACTATCTGGAAGCCAAAGATGCCAAGGCCCATGACGCTCTGCTGTGCATCCAGACCGGAAGGATCATCAGCGATCCCGGCCGGATGAAATTCTCCAACGACAACTTCTACTTCAAGTCACCGGCCGAGATGGCCAGGCTTTTCGAGGAATTCCCCCAATCCATTGATAACACCATGGCGGTAGCCGAGCGCTGCAACCTGCTGCTGTCCGATCTGGGCTCCGGCAAACTGAACATCCCCTCCTATGCCATCCCCCAGGAATTTGACAGCCAGCATGCCTACCTGAGATACCTGGCCGAGACCGGCCTCAATAAAAGATATCAGACGGTCACCTCCGGGATCAGGGAGCGGCTGAACAAGGAACTTGAGATCATCGAGAAGATGAACTTCCCCGGCTATTTCCTGGTGGTCAAGGATTTCATCGATTTCGCCCGGGCCAACCAGGTGCCGGTGGGTCCGGGCCGGGGCTCGGCGGTGGGCAGCCTGGTGCTTTACTGCCTGGGCATTACCGACGTGGAACCGCTGAGATTCAACCTGCTGTTCGAGCGGTTTTTGAATCCGGAGAGGGTCAGCATGCCGGACATCGACATCGATTTCGGCGACACCCAGCGCGGCAAGGTGATCGAATACGTCAACCGGAAGTACGGTTCTGACAGCGTGGCCCAGATCATCACCTTCGGCACCATGCAGGCCAAGGCCGCGGTGCGGGATGTGGCACGGGTCTACAGCTTGAGCTACAGCGAGGCCGACAAGATAGCCAAGCTGATCCCCTTCGGCAACACCATCGCCGAGGCCATCAAGCACGTTCCCGAACTGGACAAGCTGGTGAGATCCGACCCCCGCTTTCAGGAGGTGATCGAGATCGCCCAGGCGGTGGAGGGCCGGATCCGCAACGTCGGCACCCACGCCGCCGGGGTGGTGATCACTCCGGGGCGGCTGACCGATTATCTGCCCCTGTTCAAAAGCAGCAAGGGGGACGTCTCCACCCAGTACGAGATGGGCTGGCTGGAGAAATGCGGTCTGCTGAAGATGGATTTTCTGGGCCTGCGCAACCTGACGGTGATCGACGACACCGTCCGGATGCTCCGGGAACGGGGCGTCAATGTGGACATAGACTCCATCCCATACAACGATGAGCAGACTTTTGCCCTGCTGAAGAAAGGCAACACCACCGGGATATTCCAGCTGGAGTCGGCCGGAATGCGCGACCTGACAGTCAAACTGCAGACCTCCTCCCTGGACGACATTATCGCGGTGATCTCCCTGTACCGGCCTGGGCCGATGGATCTGATCCCCCAATTCCTGGCCCGCAAAAACGGCCAGGAGCGGATCGAGTACGAGCACCCCCTGCTGGAGCCCATCTGCAAGAACACCTACGGCATCCTGATCTACCAGGAACAGGTGATGCAGGCGGTGCAGGCCCTGGCCGGTTATTCGCTGGGCGCCGGATATCTGATGCTGAAATCCATCGGCAAAAAACGGTTGGAGGATCTGGAGAAACAGCGTCCGGCCTTCATCAAGGGATGCTACGAAATCAATAAGATCCCCAAGGATCGGGCCGAGAAGATATTCGACCTGCTGGCCAAATTCGCCGGATACGGCTTCAACAAATCGCATGCCGCCGGATATGCGGTGCTGGCCTACCAGACGGCTTATCTCAAGGCCCATTACCCCCTGGAATACATGTCGGCCGTGCTGACCAGCGTGATGGGCGACACCAACAAGACCATCTCCTTTCTGGCCAACTGCCGGGAGATGGGCATTGCCCTGCTTCCCCCGGATGTCAATACCAGCCAGCATCACTACCAGCCGGAGGGCCCGGCCATCCGCTTTGGCCTGGGGGCGGTGAAGAACGTGGGCCGCAACACCATCGATTCCATCATCGGGGCCCGCCGGGAGCTAAAAAGCTTCGATTCCCCGAAGCAGATGCTGGAGAACATAGACGCCCGGGTGGTCAACCGCAAGGTGCTGGAAAGTCTGATAAAATCCGGCTGCTTTGATGCCATTCAGCCCGACCGCGAGGGCCTGCTGGTCGACCTGGACCTCACCATGGAATCGGCCGCCCAGATCCGCCACGAGCGGGAGATGGGCCAGACCTCTTTCTTCGACTCCGCCGAACCGGCGACCGGCGCCGCCCGGGATCAGGCAAAAAAAGCCCCGGCCCAGGTGAGCCGCAAGCAGTTTCTGGCCTTCGAAAAGGAGGCCCTGGGGTTTTATCTGTCCGGGCATCCCCTGGAGAAATACGCCGCCGACATCAAATGTTTCGCCAGCCATAATTTGGACCAATTGACCGGCCTGGATGATTATCAGGCGGTGATCGTGGCCGGCCTGATCTCCTCGGTCAAATCCATCACCCAGAAGAACGGCAAACCGATGGCCTTCATCTCGCTGGAGGATCTTACCGGGTTCACCGAGGTGGTGGTGTTCTCCGACCTGTACGATGCCAAGCGCAGCCTGATAAACAGCGGCGGCGTGGTGCTGGTGGCCGGAACGGTTTCCACCAAGGAGGACGAGGCTCCCAAGATCGTAGCCTCGGACTTTTACGCCCTGCCGGAATGCCGCAAGGGCCTGGTGGAACAGCTGGAGATCATTCTGGATCAGGAAAAGATGGACGACGAATTCACCCGCCAGCTGACCGGGATCCTACAACGCTATCCCGGGGTCTGCTCGGTGACCTTTGTGGTCAAGAACGGCCAATCCCTGCCGGTGAGGATACGCTCCCAGAAACTGAAGGTGATGCCGGAACAGGAACTGCTGGCCGAACTGAACCAGTTCCTGGGCGGGCCCCTTTACCGCTTCTGCGGCAAGTGGCAGCCGGCCCCCCCCCGCAAGCAGAGCAGCTACCGGAAGAACGGCCAGGGTGGAAGGTATCAATAGGCTATGGACCCTTTTTACCACTGAGCGGTGCACAGAGCTAGTCGAAGTGGCACAGAGCGCACAGAATTTTTCTTTTGATCTTTCTCTATGACCCACCTCTACCCTAATAAGGGGAGAAACAGAGGGGGTGTCTTGGCCTAACAGAGAACAAAGGAGATATGGGTCTTTACTGTTAAAATTTTTAAGGCATTTATTTGTCTTGCAAAAGTTTCCTTAAATATATATAATTACCGAAATGCTATTTGGGAGATATTATGAAGAAGATTTTCATTATAACATTGACTCTGGCCCTGCTGGGCGGTGCGGCCCATGCCGTGCAATTCGGCGAGATGGTTGATTACCCCACTGCCGGAACCCTGGCCCGGGCCACCTACTCCATCAACCTGAAGATGCAGCCGGTGGGCGGCCTGTTGCTGGGTTTCAACTTCGGGCTGTTCGACCGTCTGAACTTCGGCTTCGCATACGGCGGGGACAATATCATCGGTTACGGCAATCCCGAATGGAATCCCCAGCCCGGGTTCATGGCCAAGTACCGGATCTTCGACGAGAGCTATTACGGGCCGGGCGTCGCCCTGGGCTTCAACAACCAGGGCAACGGACCCTTCGCCAACAACCGGTACCTGACAAAATCCCCCGGATTTTACGCCGTGGCCAGCAAGAATTACCGTTTTATGGGCACCCTGGCCTTTCACGGCGGGGCCAACTACAGCATCGAGGACCGCACCAATCCCGACAATACTCTGAACTTCTTCGGCGGGCTGGAGAAGTCACTTAACCCGGAACTGTGGCTGGCCGCCGAGTATGATATGGCCCTGAACGACAACCTGGAGGACCAGCAGTACGGCGAGGGCTACGGCTATCTGAACCTGGGCCTGCGCTGGCTGTTCAACCAGAAGCTGATGATGGAATTCGACCTCAGGAATATCCTGCGCAACGGCCCGGAGGGCCAGGAATCGGCCCGGGTGGGCCGGACGGTGAAGATCTCTTATTACGACGCCTTTTAATCTGACCTCTCCCCCGCCATTAGCAAGCAGTCCATAGCGGAGAGGAATAATAAAAAGCCCCGCATTTTGCGGGGCTTTTTATATTTTATTTTGAGGATCACTTCTCCAGGGCGCTTTGCAGCAGCCTCTGCTCGTAGAGCATATCCCTCCAGCAGTCACCGTCCTGTTTGAACGGCCACCAAAGGATATTTCTTTCCCCCCATTTGATATCGAAGTCCAGGTCCAGGATATCGCGGCTTTTTTTATTGGCCAGCACCCTGAGCAGAACCTCCACCATGCCCTGAGCGTCAAGGTGGCCATAATAGCACAGGCCGTAATCCATGGATTTCTCCGCCTCCTTCTCCGGCAGATCACGATCCAGCTTCAGACTCAGCGCCTGGCTCAGGTCGGCGGTGTAATTGATGAAATTGTTGACTTTGAAGGCCGCCACCAGCATCCGGGAAGGGATATCTAGGTCCTCCGGCTTGACATCCTTTCCCCGGAAAAACGCCTCCGCACCATCCTGCTGAAAAGGGCTTTGGGGTGCATGGGCCGCCAAGCTGGATATTTTGGCCTGGTAGGATATTCGCCAAAACGGCAGGAGAATATCCGGTGGACCTTGGGACTTAATTATAATCTGATCCAGCTTGATGGCCGATTCCCCGGTGAATTCGGCGGCATGGCCGCAGTATTGGCAGGCCGCCAGCACGGTGTTCCCGGTTATTTTCAGCTTGGCCCCGCAGTGGGGGCATTTTAATGGAGTGAGTTTCATGTTTTTAACCCATCCCCTTTCCCCCTTCCCTCGAGGGAAGGGGTTGGGGTTAGGTTATATCTCCAATATTTTACCCAAAACTCTTTCAATATCTTTTAAAATCTCTTCGTTAGTAAAGCGTAATATTTTTTTTTGTGAGTTTTAATTATGCGGTCTCTTTCGGCATCATAAGCTTTCTGTTTCTCATGCACACCTCCATCAATTTCTACCACCAATTTCAGTTTATCACAGTAAAAATCCGCAATGAAACCATCAACGACCTGTTGTCTTCTGAAATGCAGTCCATTTAGTTTATTGCCCTTTACAGCTTTCCAAAAACATGCTTCAGCAGATGTCATTTCCAGACGCATTTTTTTAGCAATCGCCAGCTTTATTTGAGTATAGTGTTGATTGCGAATCATAGTCTTTTAACCCATCCCCTTTTCCCCTTCCCTCGAGAGCCTGCCCTGAGCTTTACTTTAGATATTGACTGCGAAGGGGAAGGGGTTGGGGGTTAGGTTACACCTTCCAGATGAAACGGGCGGCCTTCTCGGCCAGTCGATCCAGTATCAGGCGGTTCAGCATGGTGCCGCCGGCCAGGAATCCCAACAGGAAGAACGGCGCCACAAAGGACAGCCAGCCCTGCATAAAGACCTGGTGCGGGGATAATATCATCCCCAGGGCCAAGGCTATTGCCAGGGTGGCGATCAGGGGTTTGGTGGGGGGGGCGATTTTAGCCTGGCGGTATTGCTTGACATATATCTGCGTTCCGTTTACGCCGTCAACCAGGCATTTGAACCGGCCTTTCTTGGTAAACCCCAGCACCCGCCACACCGGGTAATAGATCAGCCTCCGGTTCTGCTTTAGCAGGGAGATCCGGCTGGTCAACCCCTGATAGCTCCCGTAGGGATACAACATCTGGCCTTTGAAATATTTTGTGGATTCCGCTATCATCTCCGGCTCGGCTGCCGCGTCCGGTTCCAGCACCAGGCCCAGCCTGGACAATTCGGCATCGTCCTCCGGCATCAGTTCCATTTCGGGCGCAATGTCCTTGATATCGCAGCCCCCCAGCTCGTTCCATTTGATGCCCAGCATCCGGTAATCCTTCTTGATCCACAAGCTCTTTTTCACCACCTCGCCGCCGCTCTTCTGCTTGATCTCCTTTTCATAAAGGGTGTTGCCCTCGGCATCGGAGATGGGGATCTTCAGGATTCTCTCCACTATCGGCCGCTGTCCGCCGATAAAACCAAAAGCCTCGGCATCAATATGCCAGACGGGAATGAACATCAGCTGGGCGGCAATGGGCTCAAAGGAAAGCTCGGCGGCCTGCCCGGCCAGGGATATGGCCCCATTGCGCTTGATCCCGGGCTCCACATAGTAGCGGTAGAAGCCCATTTGCGAGCCCAGGGCCACCGAAGCCTGGCAGGAGCGGCATTGGGCCAGGATGCTGCCGGATTCTGCCACCAGGCCGGAGCCGCACACCGGGCAAAGCAAGGCGGTTACTTTCGCCATCCCCATCCCTCCCACAGCAGGCTGATGCCGATCTCCAATATGGCGAAGCTCAGGCCCAGCACTATGGTCTTGGCTATCACCGGCTTGATCAGCATGCCTTCGAGCAAAAATATTACGCCGGCTATAGCCAGGCTTCCCCACTGAAATGATATTTTGGCCTTCTTGTCGGGCTGGTATCCCGCCAGGCTTCCAGTGGAAGCTTCTATTGCCGCGCTTCTTCGCTCTCCGCCGTAGCTGAAGCTGGCAACATGAAAGGGGACGTATATAATGACGCCTCCCGGCCCCGGCTTTTCATCCGGAACCTCTGGCAGAACGAAACCGGCGGTTTTTTCACTATCGAATCGGACATATTCGCCCGGCGGGATTTTTACCCTGGTGATGTGCGGGTCAGCGGGTTTTTCCGCCAGCTCATAGCTGTGTCCGGCAAACTGGCCATCCTTTCTCCGCTCCTTCCTCAGCCAGGGGACCCACAGACTTTGGCTGATCTCCAGGCCTGATGCCGTTCCCTGATAGTTCTCCCACAGCCAGGCTGATAGTATCCGGTGGCATTCGGAGCGCATCAGGACCGGGCGAAGCATCCAGCGGTTCTCAACTTCCCGGGGCTCCATATACAGCCGCGAACCGCAAAAAGGGCAGTTGCCCAGGCGGCGTTTTGGCGAGAGGCTGATTTCGGCACCGCATTGCGGGCACTGATACCGGCCGTTATGTCCTTGACTTTTGCCCATAGCTCCATTATCATTGAACAATGAAAAATATTTCAAACCCCTCCCTTAAGGGATTAGATCTCGAAGAGATGCAGAAAACTCTGGCCCCGCTGGGGGCCAGGGCTTTCCATGCCCGGCAGATCATGGCCTGGTTCTATCAGCGAGGCGTCTCGGAGTTTTCCCGGATGACCGACCTCTCCAAGGAGCTGCGCACCGGTCTGGAGAAGACTTTCCGGCCCGATGAACTGCGGTTAAGTACCCAGCGCCGGTCCCGGGACGGCAGCCGGAAGATCCTGCTGGAGACCGCCGACAGCCAGCTGATCGAGAGCGTGCTGATCCCCAGCAAGGAGCGCCTCACCGCCTGCCTTTCCACCCAGCTGGGCTGCAGGCTGAACTGCGGCTTCTGCGCCACCGGGTCCCTGGGCTTGGTCCGCAACCTGACCGCCGGGGAGATTGTCGACCAGCTGTTCCACCTGCAGGGCATGATGGGATGGCAGAATCGCATCACCAACATCGTATTCATGGGCATGGGCGAGCCGATGCTCAATTACGATGCTACGCTCTCGGCCGCCCGGCTGATAAATTCGCACCAGGGGTTCAACATCGGCGCCCGGCATATCACCATCTCCACCTCGGGAATAGTGCCCGGCATCTTACGGCTGATGGAAGAACCGGAGCAATTCAAGCTGGCCATATCCCTTAGCGCCACCAGTGATGCCGTTCGAGATAAGATCATGCCGGTAAATAAAAAATATCCTTTAAAAGAGCTGCTGACCGCCGCTCGGGATTTCAGCAACCGGAAAGGCAAGCTGGTGTTCTTTGAATATATCCTGCTGGCCGGGATAAACGACAGTTTGGGCGATGCCGACCGACTGTCGAAGTTATTAAAGAACATCCCGGCCAAGGTCAATCTGATACCTTATAATCCGGGGGGCAGAGAAGGTGTCTTCAGGCCCTCATCGCCCCAGGTCCAGCAGGCCTTCTTTGAAAGGCTGCACCAGTTGGGGGTGGCGGTGACCGTCAGGATCAGCAAAGGCCAGGACATCAGCGCCGCCTGCGGGCAGTTGAGGGCCGCGGCAATATCAAAACAAACCTGAAGAGACGCTGCCACCACCAGGACCCAGCCCTTGCGGGCTGGGTCTTTAATATTTTATTTGTAGAATTTGGCGATGGCGTCCACCACCTGGTCCTGCTGTTCCCTGGTGATCTCAGGGTATATCGGCAGGGAGAACACCTGACTGGCGGCCTCTTCGGCCACCGGAAAGCCCCCCTTCTGGTGACCCAAAAATGCAAAGGCCGGCTGCATATGCAGCGGGATGGGATAATGCACCGCGGTCGGCACCCCGTTCTGCCCCAGGAACTCCACCATGGCATCCCGCTTGGCGGTCCTCAGGGTGTACTGGTGATAGATGGCTTCATTGCTTGGGCGCACCTGGGGAATTTTGATGTCGCCGATCCCGGCAAAGCGCTGATTGTAATATCCGGCCTTCTCCTGTCGGGCCCGATTCCATCTTTCCAGATGCTTCAACTTGACCGACAGCACCGCGGCCTGCAGGGCATCCAGCCGGGAGTTGACCCCCAGCTTGAGGTGGTGGTATTTCTTGTCCTGCCCGTGCTGGCGCAGCATCTTGACCATCTTCATCATCTCCTCATCATTGGTCAGCACCATACCGCCATCGCCGTAGGCCCCCAGGTTCTTGCTGGGGAAAAAGCTTAAACCCGCAATGTGGCCGATGCTGCCGGTCTGCTGGCCCTGGTATTTGGCCCCCAGGCTCTGGGCGCAGTCCTCGATCACCGCCAGTTTATGCTTTTTGGCTATCTCCATGATCGCGGTCATGTCGGCCGCCTGCCCGTATAGGTGGACCGGGATGATGGCCTTGGTCCTGGGGCTGATGGCTTTCTCCAGCTTGGCCGGATCGATGTTAAGGGTGTCGGGGCAGATGTCCACGAACACCGGCTTGGCCGGTATCCAGCAGATCACCTCGGCGGTGGCGATGAAGGTGAACGGGGTGGTGATCACCTCATCCCCCTCCTTGACCCCGGCGGCCTTAAGGGCCAGATACAGGGCGTCGGTCCCAGAATTCACCCCGATGCCGTATTTCACTCCCACGAACCCGGCTACCGATTTTTCAAACTCCTCCACGGTCTTGCCCAGGATGAATCCGCCGGTGGAGACCACCTTGGCGATGGCCTCATCAATCTCCGGCTTGATGGTCTGGTATTGGGCGGCCAGATCCAGCAATTGCAGTTTCTTCTTCTCGTCCATTTTTCCTTCTTTGATTATATTTTGGTTTTATGGTTGTCCGTTCCATTTTCCATCATGATCTTTCCAGGGCACAGCTCAGGGCCAGGTCCGGAAAGATGTTCAGTACAAACTCCGAAAGTACGGTCCTGGCCTGCAACGCGCTTTTTGCTTCCATGGCCCTCCCGGCCACCTTTTGGCAATCCTCCAACCTGAGTTTGAGGATCATCCGTTTGACCTCGGGGACCGAGACCGCGTTCATGCTGAACTCATCCAGACCCAATCCCAATAACAGCGGCACCGCCAGGGGATCGGCGCACATCTCCCCGCACAGGCCCACCCAGATGCCTGAGCGGTGCCCGGATTCTATCACCTGCTTGATCAGTTTAAGCACCGCCGGATTGAAGGGATCGTACAATTTAGCCACCTTCTCGTTGACCCGGTCCACCGCCAGGGTGTATTGGGTAAGATCGTTGGAGCCGATGCTGAAGAAATCCACCTCTGGGGCCAGGATGTCGCTGGTCAGGGCTGCTGCCGGGGTCTCTATCATCACTCCCAGCTGGCAGTTGCGGTCATAGGCGATCTTCTTTTCGTCCAGCTCCAGTCGGATGGAATCCAGAATGACCTTGGTCTGGGTTACCTCCTCCAGGCAGCAGATCATGGGGAGCATGATCCTGACCGAGCCGAAGGCCGAGGCCCTCAGGATGGCCCTGAGCTGGGCCCGGAAGATCTCCGGACGGTCCAGGCAGAACCTGATGGCCCGCCACCCCAGGAAGGGATTGGCCTCGGGCGAGAAGCCGTGGCCGTTGATCTTGTCCCCGCCCAGATCAAAAGTGCGGATTATCACCGGATCCGGGGCGATTTTCTCGGCTACCTGTTTGTAGATAGCGAACTGCTGCTCCTCATCGGGCAGCTGGGAGGATGTCAGGAAAAGGTATTCCGTCCTGAAAAGCCCGATGCCCTTGGCCCCGTGTGATTTTACCGAGGGGATCTCTTCCGGCAATTCTATATTGGCAGACAATTCTATCCGGCGCCCGTCCAGGGTCACCGGCTTGCTTTTCCGCAGCCTCTTCAGGTCGGAGATATGCTTCTGGTATTCCTTCTGCTCCTGTTGGTAAGATTCCAGGGTCTGGGGCAGCGGGTCCAGTATGACCACCCCCCTGGTGCCGTCCACGATGACCATGGCGCCGGGCAGGGGCTGCTGCAGAGCGTCCTTGATGCCCACCACCGCCGGGATCTCCAGGGAGCGGGCCACAATGGCGGTATGCGATGTCTTGCCTCCCACCTCGGTGATGAAGCCGGCTATATTCCGGGCCGACATCAAAGCAGTATCGGCCGCCGACAGGTCGTGGGACACCACCACCGAATTCCGGGAAAGCTTATGCAGAACCGATGGATTCCCGGATTGGATGTGTTTTATCACCCGCCAGGAGATATCCCGGATATCGGCCACCCGCTCTTTGAGATACTGATTGGAGGACGACTCGATGGTCTCGGCCACCTGGCTGATCGTCTCCTGGAAGGCCGAGGCGGCATCCTGTTTCTTTTCCCTGATCCTGTCGGCGGTGGCTTGGATCACCGTCACGTCCTCCAGCATCATCAGCTGGGCGGTCCACAGCTCGGCCTCATCCCTCCCCAGCCGGCCGGCGATCATATCCCGAAGCTCGGCGATCTCCAGCCGGGCGTTGCTAAGGGCGTTGTGAAATCTGGCGATCTCCTTGTTGGCATTATCCACCATCCGCCGCTTGAGCACCGGCAGGTTTTTGCGATAGATGAAAGCCTGGCCGATGCCGAAACCCGGGGAGACGGGGATCCCGTATAATCTGGTCTCATTGGCCATGATCAATCCTCATAGAATTTATCAGCTACCAGCTTGGCCAGGGCCTCCAGGGCTTCCTGCTCGTCCGGACCGTCGGCTTTGATGATCAGGCTGCTGCCGGGTTCGGCGGCCAGCATCATCACCCCCATGATGCTCTTTCCGTTGACCTCCAGATCATCCTTGCGGACCCAGATCTTGGACTGGAACTTACTGGATGTCTTGACGAACAGGGCGGCCGGCCTGGCATGCATGCCCAGGCGGTTGACGATGAGCGCTTTTATCTCCTGCATCAAACCCCTTTGTATCCTACTTCAAAGTTCAGGTTGTATCCTTCCCCGGGTTCCAATCTTAATTTGGCATGCCATAAAAAGCAAGAGCACTGGTAATTCCTTTCCAGGCCGGATTCCGACTGGGACACCGTCTCCACCGGGAACCGCCACAGGTCGGCCGGCCGGCTCAGGGAGAGAACTATCTCCATTTTACGATGCTGGTCGTGGACCGTCAGCCGGCTGATCGCATTGTCGGATGCCGGCTGATCCAGCCTTTCGGTGATCAGCGGGTCCGGCGAGCTGCAATGCCTCCCAGGCCCGGATGACAGCAAGCCGAAATTGAACTCCACCCCCGGCCAAATATCAAGGCCCGCCTTTCCGTTGTTGGTCCACCGATAGTGAACCCCAAACGATCCGTCCGCACCTAGAGATATGGTTTTTGATATTTGAAGATCGCCCGATATTTTTGCCAGCTCTACTTTTATCAGCTCGCCCTCCTGGGATGTTCCGGCCTCCCACTTAGAGCCCAGTGTCTGGTCGGTCTCTTTATGGGCGCAGGCAATGAATTCCTCCAGGGTGGTTCCTTCGACGAACAGATGGTCCACCGATCCCACCCGGCGGAATCTGTCGTAATGGAGAAGTTTCTCCAGGCCCTGCTCCTTGGCGGTCAGCGTCTCATGGATGCTCTTCCCCTGCCCCTGGTCCCCGTGGCCGATGTCGGCTATCTGGCGGTGATAATTCTCCGGCCGGCGGGCCAGGGTGTCAAAAAGGTTTATTTCCTTTTCTTTAAGGTCCCATTCGAATATCGTCCCCCCCTGTTCCGGGGAGAGGTAGAGGTTCATTTTGTCGTTGGACAAAAGGATCTCCTGATGCCCGTCCCCGTCGAAATCTTTCCTTTCAACCGTGGGATATTCCGGCGGCCGTTCCTTGTTCGCCAAATTCTCCGCCCGGATCAGGTGCCGGTACAGGGCTTCCCGCAAGTGGGGCAGGTAAAGCCCGCCGAAGATCCCGTGCCAGTAAGCGCAGTTGCACTGTCCCCGGTACAGCTCCCGCTTGATATCATCCCCGGAGCCTGCGGCTTTGCCGCTGATGTGAAGCATCTTGCGGTAGATATTGTTGGATTCGGGATATTTCACCAGATAGTTGCGCCAGATCCCCCCGCGGACGAACGGGCTGTAGCGCTGGTAGCTGCCATCATTCTTCAGACGGTCCGCCAACTCCCGATAGATCACTTCGGATTCCGGCTCCAGTACCCACTGGCCCATCTCGGCGTAGGATCCGGTGGGCAGATATATCCGTCCCAAAGGGGATGTTTCCTTGAGCGCTTCCGAGAAGGTGCTTAGCTCGATCCAGTCCAGGTTCTGGGACAGTTTTTCCAGGAAGCGTTCCAGCCAGCCCTTGGTATAGACATGGTCATAGGTTCCGGGCCAGATGCCGAATTTTTCCCCGTCGTCGGCCAGGATGGCCAGGGCCTTATTATTGGCATCATACAGCTCCCGGAGATAAGCCATGACCTCGTCCACGTCATGGAATGGTATCAGGTACCTGAGTTTCTGGCTGATGGGAAAAACCGACAGCGTTTGGCCCTGGTCGTCGGTCAGGTAATAACCGCCCAGGTCCTTCTCCTGTTTTCCGGCGCACTTGAAGTGGTAGTCGTCCAGCACCGTGTATTTGATGCCGGCCCCGGCCAGGGTCGATGCCAGGCAGGGCTCCCACACCCGTTCGGCCACCCAGGCCCCGGCCGGAGTTTCACCGAACCTATCCTTCAGATATCCGGACATCATCTCCAACTGGCCACGGCGGTCGTCCTCCGGAATGGCCGGCAGCACCGGTTCATAAAAGCCCCCGCCCATCAGCTCCACCTGCCCGGATTTGACCAAGACCTTGACCTTGTCCAAATATTCCGGGTGATTGGCCTCCAGCCATTCCCACAGGCATCCGCTGTTGTGGATGGTGAAGCGGAACCAGGGGTATCGGGCGGCCATCTCCAGGAACGGCAGATAGGCCTTTTGATACGCCTCCTGGAAGACGAAATCAAAATTGCCCACCGGCTGGTGGTTGTGAACCCCGAATATAAATTTAAGTTTGGGCATAATTGATTTATTATTTTTTACCCCATCCCTCTCCCTTCACTTCGACTGGTCCAGCAAAAGGTCAAGAGAAGGGTTGGGGTTGAGTTGAGTTGATTTAACTTTCAGTGGCAGCGTTCGATCCGTCATCCATAAATGGCCTTTAATCATCGCATGTACTGTCCTAACCCAGACCTTAAGGTCTGGGTTAGACGTCATCGATAGCCGCACACCATAGCAGGCCGTTCACGGTCTTGGCGGAGGAAAAGGATGCCTGTCACTCCAGATCGTCCTCCACGAACCGGGCCGACTCGAACTTCTTTTGCATGGAATCCAGCAGCCGGTTGTTGAACTCCTCGGCGCTGCTGTATCCGCACAGTTTCAGCAGATGGTTCATGGCCAGCACTTCGGAGATCACGCTGATGTTCTTGCCCGACACCACCGGAACGGTGATCAAGGGGATCTCCACCCCCAGGATGGTGGTGGGCTTCTCCTCCAGCCCCAGCCTTTCGTAATCCTCGTCGTCCGACCAGCGCTTGAGCCGGACCTCCACCTCTATCCTTTTGCGCATCCGCACCGAACGGATGCCGAACAGGGTGGTCAGGTCCACTATCCCGATCCCCCGGATCTCCATATGATGCTGCAGCATCTGGTTGCCGTAGCCCATCAGCACCCTCTCCCCCCGCTTCTTGATGGTGACCACATCGTCGGCCACCAGCCGGTGTCCCCGCTCGATCAGGTCCAGGGCGCATTCGCTCTTGCCGATGCCGGAGTCGCCGGTGTACAAAAGGCCCACCCCGTAGACATCCACCAGGGTGCCGTGCATGGTGGTGGTGGGCGCCAGCATGTTGTCGATGTAGGACGACAGCCGGTGAATGAACTCGGTGGTGTCGATATCGGTCCTCAACACCGGAATATTCCTGGCCTTGGCCTCGGACAGCAGCTCGGGGTGCACCCCCAGCTTCTTGGTGACCACGATGCAGGGCAGCTCGAAAGAGGTGACCCGCTTGATGGCCTCGATCCGTTTATCCGACGGCAGGGTCTCCAGGTAGCCGGTCTCGGTGATGCCGATTATCTGCACCCTCTCCCACAGGAAATAGCCCATATAGCCGGTAAAGGCCAGGCCGGGCCGGTTGGTGTCGGCGATGATTATCTTCCGGTCCAGGCCGCTATCCCCGGTCAGGACCTCCAAATGCAGGGCCTCCTGGCGGTCGGCCAGCAGCTCCTTTACCAATACCGCTTTCATGGGCGCCTCCGGTTGGTTGGTTTATAGCGATTTCCTGAGGGTGGTTCGCTGGCGGTCCTTTTTCCGGTCCTTGACCTTCTTGACCTGGATCTCTATCTTCTTGATGGCCAGCTCCGCCGCGGCCCACATGTCCCCGGCCTCCTCCTTGGCCAGCAACCGGACCCCGCCCGGCAGATGGATTGAGACCTCGGCGATCTGCCGGTTCTTCTCCTCGCTTAAGATCACTTTGGCCTCCACGATGCGGTCGAAGAATTTTTCCAGCTTGACCATCCTGGTTTCGATATCCGACCGCAGCGAATCGCTCAGCCCGTCGAAATGCCTGGTGGTGATGTTCAGATCCATTTTGTCCCTCCTCGGTTAATGGTTTATGGTCTGGTATGTTTGGTGGGCGTAATAAGAGCTTCTTACCAGGGGTCCGGCCACCACCGCTTTGAGGCCCAGCAGATCCTGGCCGTAGGCCCGGCATTCCTCGAATTCCTCCGGCTCCCAATACCGGGCCACCGGATAATGCAGGGCCGATGGCGCCAGGTACTGCCCGATGGTAATGATGTCGCAGCCGGCATCGGCCAGATGGGACATGGCGGCCTTTATCTCGGCCAGCGATTCTCCCAGCCCGGCCATCAGCCCGGACTTGGTGGTCAGGCCGTTTTTCTTGACCCTGGTTATCAGTCCCAGTGATCTTTTATAATCGGCCTGGGGGCGCACCAGGGGATACAGCCGGGCGATGGTCTCCAGGTTATGGTTGAAGATATCCGGCCCGGCGGCGATCACCGCATCGATCGATTCCGGACGGCCCCTAAAATCCGGGGTCAGCACTTCTATCAGGACCGGGGGATCCAGCAGCCGGATATTCTCGATGACCGCCACGAAATGGCCGGCCCCGCCGTCCTCCAGATCATCGCGGGTGACCGAGGTCACCACCGCATATTTCAGTTTGAGTTCGGCTGCCGCCCGGGCCACCGCCCGCGGTTCCTCGGGATCCAGCCCTTGGGGAGCGCTCTTGCTGACGGCGCAGAACCCGCAGGATCTGGTGCAGCTGCCTCCCATTATCAGAAAGGTGGCCGTGCCCTCGGAATAGCAATGGTTGCGGTTGGGGCACCGGGCCTCCTCGCAGACCGAATGCAGGCCTAAGCGGCTCAAGGTGCCGGCCACCTCCTCCACCTTGGGGGACCTGACGACCCGCTGTTTGAAATGGCCGGGCAGCCGCCCCGGACCGGATTTTATTGTTTTGCTTTCCGTAATGCTCATCTTTTTTCCCGGCGGTATTTGGTGGGAAGTATCTTCAGCTCCTCGCGGTACTTGGCCACCGTCCGCCTGGCGATGGTGATCCCCTGGCGGCTCAGCTTATCGGCGATCTCCTGGTCGCTTAAGGGTTTTTGGGAGATCTCCTGCCTGATCATTTCGGCGATGGTGTCCTTGATCGATTTGGCGGAATCCTCCCCGGAATCGGACTTCAGCCCCACCCCGAAGAAATATTTCACCGGCAGCATCCCGTTGGGGGTGATCACGTATTTGTTGTGCACCGCCCGGCTGACGGTGGATTCATGCATCTCGATGTCCTGGGCTATCAGCTTCATGGTCAGGGGCTTGAGGTACCTGATGCCCTTGTCCAGGAACTCCGTCTGCCTTTGGATGATGGCCTGCATTATCCGGCTCATGGTCCGGCGGCGCTGCTCTATCATCCGGACGATGAACCGGGCCGCCTCCAGCCTCTTGACCACATACTCCCGGTCCTGGGGGCTGGATTTTCTGGATTGGCTTAATATCTGGCGGTAGCCGGTGGTCAGCCTGACCCGCGGCACCGCCTGGTCGTTGGTTCTGACCAGGTATTCCCCGTCCCTTTTCTCTATCACCAGGTCGGGGTAGACATACTGCGACTGGTCGCTGGTGAAACTGGCCCCCGGCTTGGGCGACAGCGAAGAGATCAGCTCCCGGGCCTGCAGCACCTGGGATTCCAGGACGCCCAAAGCCCGGGCGATGACCGGGTATCGCTGGTGCACCAGGTCGTCCAGGTGGCCGGACACGATCCTGGCCGCCAGGCTCTCCTCCTGCCCCAGTATCCCCAGCTGGATCAGCAGGCATTCCCGCAGATCCCGGCAGCACACCCCCGGCGGGTCCAGCTTCTGGACCTCGGCCAGGGCTCGCTCCACCGCGCCTATATCCTGGTCCAGGGCCTGGGCCACCTCCTCCAGGGTGGTGGTCAGGTATCCGTCGTCGCTTAGGTTGCCGATCAGGTACTCTCCGATGGCGGTGGCCTGGGGATCGGCCGCCGAGGTCCTCAACTGGAACAGCAGATAATCCTGAAAGGTGTCCTTCTGGGCGATGATGGGGCCCTCGGGCTCCTCGGTGGGCTCCAGGTTCTTCAGGTACCGGTCGTCCACCCCCTCCTGCATGTAATCCCGCCAGTCGATGCGGTCCAGCTCCGGGGACGGCTCGTTGTGCTCCTCCCGTTCCTCCGTCTCCTTCTGCATATCGCTGGAGGGCTCCTCCAGGATCTCCTCCAGCAGGGGATTGATCTCCAGCTCCTGGCGCACCAGCTGCTGCAGTTCCAGGGTCGGCAGCTGCAGCAGTTTCAGCAGTTGCAGCATCTCCGGAGCCAGCACCTGTCGCAGTTCCTGCCTTAATCCCATCTTAGTGGGACTCATGGCTTCTCCAATTCGAAATAGGCACCCCGAGATTTTTGATTCACCTTGAGTTTATCAATCTTACCTTGGGTAAAATAAAATTCCATCTGGTCGCCGGCCGTGACGTTCCAGCCCGAGACCTGGCCCTTGTCCAGCTGGTGGTAGCGGCTCCAGGCGCTGCCGGTGGCCCGGGCCTGGGAGAGCTTTCCCTGGGAGAATTCTATCCACAGGCTGTCGCATTTGATCAGGTCGATGTCGCCCGGCTCGGCCAAAAACTGCCGCAGCACCACCGAATCGCGCACCACCGAGTTCTTCAGACTGTCCCGGTAGAAGGAAAGCTCAATGGTCCGGCCCGACAGGTCGGCATCGCTGCGCCACACCCGGGGCTGCTCCTCCAGGAACAACCGGCCCTCGTTCCTGAAGTAGGACATCCTACCGGCCGAGGCCCAGACGCTGTCCTCGGAGTAATTGACATTGCCGGTGGCGATGGCCACCTGGCCCTGCTGATAGGCCTCCATCCGGTCGGAGGTGATGGTGCTGAGCTTGCCGCCACCGCCGGTGATGGAGTACTTGGGGCTTCCGGTCAGCAGGCCATAGCTCTCCTGGTGCCAGTATTCCCCGTAGTCGCTTTGGATATTGCTCTTGCCTGACGAGTCCCGCATTTCCACCTGGCCGAAGGCGTAACTCTTGGCCTGGTCCCGGAGATGGACCAGGGAATCGGCCGTCAGGGTCCAGCCGCCGTCCCTAAGGTTTGACCGGCCCTGCAGGACGCTCCGGCCGTATCTTTTAAAGTAGACCGCGCTCTGCCCGGCCAGCTCGGCCGTCCGGTCGGTTATCCGGACATGGCCCCAGATCAGGGCCTGCTCCTGCAGGGTGGACACCCGGGCGCTGTCGCCCCGGATGACGGTCGGCCCGTGGATGATCTCCACCCCTCCCCGCAGCCAGGTCACCTTGTCCTGTCCCACTAATTGGACCTTCATGGAATTGGCCGACACCATGTAGGGCTGGCTGGTGTCGGGCGCCGCGGCCGCCATCAGGGCGGCTATCAATATTCCGGCAAGGCAGCTCATCGTTCTATGTTCAACAGATCTTTTTGGCCCCTGACGTTCCTTTTGATCTGGATCTCCTTGAGATCCGAGCTGGCCTCCAGTCCGTCGCCGGTCAGCCAGTCGGTGCCCTTCTCCAGGCGGATGGCCGATTCGGTGAACAATTTTTTGGTATCGTTATTCCAGGTAAGGTGGTCGGTGGTCAGCACCAGGCTGTCGCTGGTCACCATCCGGACATTCCGGCTGGCCTCCATGTCGCGGGAGGCCATGTTGACCTTGCCGAAATCAGCCGTCAGTGTGGCGTTGACCGAGTCGGTGCCGGTCTTGTAGAAATCAATATCCAGCTTGCGCAGGTCCACCTCCTGGCTCTGGTCGTAGGTGTCGGCCTGGTCGGCCCTGAGCACCCAGGAGCGGCGGCCCAGGATGGTCTCGATCAGGTTGAAATCCACGATGGTCTGGGAGGGCGTTCTGCCTTGAACCGGCTGGATCCGGGCCGGCTGGTCCTTGGTCCCGCACCCCGCCAGTAATATTAATGACAATATATATATCGATCTGTTTCTCATTGCAAAAGAATGTCAATTAAATGTCTAAGATTTTATATGTCTTTTTGATAGTGACTTTCGTTTCCCTATTGTATGACGCTGTCCGACCATCTTATATCAATCGTTAACTCAAGGCTTTTCCTTCCACCGCAGGTGCATCCACACCCATTGGGTGATGTCACGCCGGATGAACTCCTCCAGCTGGCGGGTCTGCTCCTGGACCATGGCCCGGATCCGTTCCTGCTTGGGCAGATCGTTGTTGAAGGCTATGGCCGGCTTGATGGACAGCAGGTATTTTCCATCCGGCTGGCGGAGGATGGCCAGCGGCACCACCGGGGCCCCGGTCTTGTCGGCCAGGGCGGCCGCCCCCACCGGAGTGCTGGCCTGATGCCCGAAGAACTCCACGTCGATGCTGGCCACCCGGGTGTCCTGGTCTATCAGTATCCCCACCGCATGGCCGCTGCGCAGATCGCGCAGGGCATCCTTGGCCCCGCTGTCCCGGTCGATTATATTGACTCCCTGGCCGGAGCGCATTTTGATCAGCAGTTTGTCCAGCCGGGGATCATATACCCGCTTGCCGATGACGCTGATCTTGTAGCCCTGGCGGGAGAACCAGGCCGGGATCAGCTCCCAGCAGCCGATATGCCCGGTGACGGCCACCAGGCCCCTGCCCAGGTTATAGGCGGCATCGAAATGCTCCCGCCCTTCCACCGTCACCAGTTCGTTCATCTGCTTATCACTCAGCTCGGACAGTTTGAAGGCATCGGCCGCCAAGACCGCCACGTTCCTGAAGACCTTCCGCCCCACGGCCTCATGGTCGCTGCGCTCCGGAAAGATCAGGGCCAGGTTGAAGAGGGTTTTCCTTCTTTCCTTTTTCAGGAGGCGCCAGGCCAGGCCGGATAGCCCGGCGGCGGCGAAGACGGCCGCCCCTCTGGGAAGTATTTGGATGACAAAGAGAACTGCCCGGATCAGGATGTATTGTATATGGCGTCGTATTTTTTTTCGCACAGTTAAATTTACCACAGCCACCTGCCCTTTTCAAGCTAAAAAGCGGCCTTTTTTAATAAAAAGGCCGCTTAATAAAATTTGAAGTCTTTTATAACGATTTATCTGTCAATAAATTAGAGGAGCGTGGTTTCATTTGTCAATAGCACAGCAAAATTTATACCAGAATTGTTATGCCAGATAAACGAAAAACCATTTGTTTTTTATGGTGTTTTTAATTATTACAAAATACTTCACTGTTCATTATTTTCAAAAGGAAGCGATTTAATAAATTCAGCCATTCTGTTTGCTTCGCTTTTTGTTAAATTATCCGGCAACTCTATTTCAATTTGCATATTAGCTCGCAAAAAATATGCATGGGCAATCATTTCAATATCTTCCTCTTGTGTTTCAATTTCTTCTGGCAACTCTTCAGCTTCTTGTGATTCGCCTCGAGCGATTTTACCAACACTAATCATACCGACGTTCCAAACAAATCTAGAAGGCCAACCATGACGACCAGCAACAAACTCACCACAACCGATGTTTTCTAATTCTTTTAAAAGTTCAATAACTTGGCTTCTTGAAATATCATTGTTGCCTTGTTTTATATTAGATATTATACGGTGTATACGACTTTCAGATGCATTATTTTTTCTATTTGCAATATAGTCAAAAAACAAATGGGCAATTTCATTTTTTTGATAAAGGGTCCGTAATTTTGAAGTATCCATGTTATCTCCAATATTTAGTTAAGTTGTATATAAATTTCTATTAAATGTCTACCATCTTCTGGAAAGATTTTAAAAATCTAAAGCACTCCCGCCTGCATTATGTCATGCAGATGGATTATCCCCACCGGCTTCTTCTCCTTGTCCACCACCAGCAGGGAGGTCACCCGGTGGTCCTCCATCATCTTGGCGGCCTTGACCGCCAGGCGCTCCTGGTCAACAGTCTTGGGGTTCCTGCCGATCACCTCGTCCACCTTTAAGGAAAAGATGTCGTTGGTCCTGGCCAATAGTCTTTTGAGGTCGCCGTCGGTGATGATCCCCAGCAGTCTGCCCTTCTCGTCCACCACCGAGGTCACCCCGCGCTTGGCGGTCATCTCTATCAGGGCCTCCTTCATGCCCGATCCGCTGGCGACGATGGGAACATCCTTCCCGGTCAGCATCAGGTCGGACACCTTCAGCAGTAGCCTTTTGCCCAGCCCACCGCCGGGATGGAAACAGGCGAAGTCCTCCGGGCTGAAATTACGCTGGTCCAACAGGGCCACGGCCAGGGCGTCGCCCATGGCCAGGGCGGCGGTGGTGCTGGAGGTGGGCACCAGATCGTGCGGGCAGGCCTCCTCTTTGACCGAGACGTCCAGCACCACGTCGGACAGCCCGGCCAGCGGGGAATCCAGCTTGCCCAGCAGGGCAATGATCTTGACCCCCACCCTCTTCAGGACAGACAGCAGTTCGTACAGCTCGTCGGTCTCCCCGCTCTTGGAGATGATGATGGCCGCGTCGCCCTTGCGCACCAGCCCCAGGTCGCCGTGCAGGGCGTCGGTGGGATGCAGAAAGAAGGCCGGGGTGCCGGTGGAGGTCAAAGTGGCGGCTATCTTCTGGCCGATCAGCCCGGATTTTCCCACCCCGGTGACGATCACCTTGCGTTTGACCTTAAACAGAACATCCACCGCCTGGTCGAAATTGCCATTGAGACGGTCGGCCAATTCGTTCAGGGCCAGGGCCTCGGTCTTGATGACCTTCCTGCCCAGGTTGACTATGCTCTTATTGCTGTTCTTCATTTTCCTTCCTTCTTTTTAACCACCAAGACCCCAAGACACGAAGTTTATAAAACTATTCTTTTTATCCCTTGTTTGATAACAGGAACATTGAAATTTATCAATAATCCTAATCGCTTTTTGGTGAGTTTTAAATATGTCAACAATTGGGCTTCGTATAGGGGGTTATGTTTTTCTACTGCCTTAAGTTCTACAATTACCTCATCCTCAACTATAATATCTATCCGAAAACCTGCATCTATTTTTACTTCTCCATAAGTGATCGGCACTTCCACTTGCTCTTTGCATTTAATGTTCCGTGACCTTAGTTCAGGCAACATACATTTTTCATACACGGATTCAAGCAACCCTGGGCCAAGTGCAGTATGAACTTTATAAGCAGAGTCCACCACTATTTTCGCCAATCTATCTAGATGTTCTGGCAAGGGCACAAGCTTATCCATATCCACTTTGGAAATTGAATTAGATTATTGGTGCCTTGGTGTCTTGGTGGTTATATTATAGTCCGGTCACGCTGACCCCGCCGGGATATTCCAAAATGTACTCCAATTCCATCTCCTTCTTCTCCTGCGGGCCCAGTTCCATCTTCCATTCGATGATGCCGTTGGCCTTTTCCTTGATCCCGTATTCCAGCTTTTCGTCGTCGAACTTGGGCGACACCAATTTGACCTTGATCTTATCATTCCGGGAGACCGGATACTGTTCGTTGACCGTCAGGATCTCCTTGGTTTTCTTGAGATTCTTGACCGTCACCTTGTAGCCGTAGGTTCGCTTGATCCGCTTGCCGTTCTCGACCAGGTCCCTCACCTTCTGCCGGGTGATCTTGATGCCCTCGTCTATGCCCAGCGAGACGTCGAACTTTTCCGAGGGGATGACGGTGTTGATGGCCGAAGTGCCCACGAAATTATTGCCGAAGAAAACGTTGATGTCCCCGGCGATGAAGGGATACTCGGTGGTGTTCTTGACCTTGCCCTGCAGGTAGGCGTACTGTTTCAGGCGGGGGGCCGAAGAATATTCGAAGTCGGCCTTCAGGGTCTCGAAGGCGATGGGGATCTTGTGCGGCTCGCCGTCCGAGGGGATGTTGTTCTCGCCGGGTGTCAGGTAAACGTAGGAGGTGCCTGTGAATTCAACATCAGAAGTAACTATTCCAGCCGTATTTCCTATAACACCTCGTGATGGTGAAGTTGCCTCATCAAAAATAGGAGACTGAACCTGTTGCATTTCTTTACCGACAGAAAGGATCTGTTTGGCTCTTTGCGGTGCTTGTCCCTTCTGATAATACTGTTGATAGACATCCACATACCAGGGCTTGAGGGCCGGCATGGAGCCGGAGATGGACGGCTGGGCGGTGGACAGCGTTATTTTGACGTTCTTCCAATCCTCGCCGGTGTTCTGGTAGATCACCCCGTAATAGGTGAACTCCACCTCCTTGTTCTCCGGCGACACCCGGATGTCGTATTGGGGATGCCAGGAGGCCCCCATCATCATATAGCTTAAGGCTAGGGCCAAACTGCCCTCCTTTTTGACGGTGAAGCTGACGCTGACGTTCTTCTTGGTCAGGTTGGCCCCGGCCGATATCTTGTGCAGGCGGCTCTGCAGGGCGTTCAGCCTGGCCTGCAGGGCCTTCTTGTTTTTCTCGATGCTCCGCTGTTCCTTGTTTATGGCTTCGAATTTGGCATCGTAGAAATTATACAGCCCGGTCCACTCGCTGACCGTGGTGGATCTGGGCTTTTCGGATTCTCTGCCTGAAGGCAAAGCAGTGCTGGCATTTTTTATCTTCTCCAGGTAATCGGCCTCCTTCTGCAGCAGACCGTAGCGGTCGTCGTAGATCTTCTGCTGTTCCTTGAGCTGCTCCACCGAATCCTCCAGGGCCTTGTATTTCTGGTTGGTGGTGGTGTCCAGGTAGACCGTTTCGATCTTCACCCCGTTGATCTTGACCTCGGCCGTGCCGCTCCCCGAGGTCCGCACCGAGTTCTCGTCCAGCGAGGACGGCAGGTCGGTCATCTTGAGCTGGTATTCCCCGGGCTGGTAGCCGGTCTTGTGCATCCGGGTTATCTCCACCCGGTCGTTGTAGATCACCACCTGCGAAATGGGGGTCTTCTGCTCTATGGTCTGCAGAGCAAACGTGCCGGAGGCTATCAGCATCAGGGCTGAGATCAGGATAATCTTTTTCATCACTTACTCCTTTGGCTTTATTTCATCCTATTTGTCATGCCCGTGAAAACGGGCATCCAAACCTGGATTCCCGCTGTTGCGGGGATGACACTTTAGCTCCAGATAATTTCTTGGTGGCTTGGTGGTTAAACGTACTTCCTGGCCACCTGGTCCAGTTCCATTAAACTCTCCAGCAGCCGCTCCAATTTTGACAGCTCCAGCATGCTGGCTGCATCGCATTTGGCCTCGCAGGGCCTGGGATGGGTCTCGATGAATATGGCGTCGCAGCCGCAGGCCACCCCGGCCCGGGCCAGCGGCTCGATGAATTCCGGGCTCCCCCCGGCCGGATCGCTGGATGGCTTGCCATATTTGCGGATGGTGTGGGTGACGTCGAACACCACCGGATATCCCAGCGAACGCATGATGGGCAGGGCCTTAAAATCCACCACCAGGTTGTGGTAGCCGAAGCAACTGCCGCGCTCGGTCAGCAGGATATTGGTATTGCCGGTCTCCTCGATCTTTTTGACGATATGTCCCATATCCTCCGGGGCCAAAAACTGCCCCTTTTTTATGTTGACCACCTTGCCGGTCTTGGCGACCCTTAATGTCAGCTCTGTCTGCATGCACAGATAGGCCGGGATCTGGATGATGTCCAGCACCTGGGCGCAGGCCGCCACCTCCTCGGGATAATGCACATCGGAGAGCACCGGCACATCGAACTGCTTTTTGACCTTCTCCAGTATTTTCAAACCCTTTTCCAGCCCCGGCCCCTGGTAGCTCTTGGCCGAAGAACGGTTGTCTTTTTTATAGGAGGACTTGAACACCAGGCCGATCTTCAGCTTTTCGGAGATCTTTTTTACCTGTTCGGCGGTCCTCATCACCACCGCCTCGTCCTCCAGCACGCAGGGCCCGGCTATCAGGGCCAGCGGATTCCCACGGCCTATCTTCACGTTCTTAAGTATCAGCTCTTTCATGGTTCCCTTTTATTAATGGATGTTTGAATTTCTTTCAGCCGGTCACGGTAATCTATATTGCCCGATCTCTGCCAAAGTTCCCTATAAAGCCCGGCGGCAATTTTCCGGTTGACTTCCCGGCCGGCCAGCTTGAGAAGGTGATAATTTATCTCCGCCCGGTGTTTCTCGGTTTGAATGTCCGACAGCATGGTTTCCAGGCCGGAGACGGCCCGGGGCCTGTCATCCCCTGCCAGCAGAAGGTTCTCCAGTATCCCCGCGTTTATGATCACCTCCCGGCAGTTGGTCTCCCGGGCCAGTTCCAATGCCCTTTGATTGTACTCCCTGGCCGGCTGCAGCCGCCCTTCCTTATGATAGAAATCGGCCAGGAAAAAGTAATTCTGCGCCAGTTGAAAATTATTTTCTGTTTTCTTGGCGCTTTCTATGCCTTTGACAAAATATCCCTCCGCCTGGACCATATTTCCCAGCCGGGCCTGCAGTTTGCCGATGTTGGCCAAAAGGACCGCCAGATTCTCGGCATTGCTCAGTTCGGAGGTCAGCTCCAAAGCCTTGTCGTAATATTCCTGACTGGCCGGGAAGTTGCCCAGAAACATCTCTGTGATCCCCATGTCGTCGCAGGCCACTATCTGGCCCGGTTTGTCCCCCAATTCAAGGGATATCTCCAGGTATTTCTTAAAGTATTCCCTGGCCTTTTTCAGTTCGTCCAGTTCGAAATAGATGGATCCCACATTTCCCAGGGCATAGCTGATCACCTGTTTGTTCCCCTGGCTCTGGGCCATCTTCAGATAACGGGTGCAATACTCCAAAGCCTTGGGATAGTCGCCTATCTCCTGGTAGATCATCCCGATATTGCCCACCGAGATGGTCTCGGTCTCCTGGTCGCCCAGCTCCCGGGAGATATCCATGGCCCGCTGGTAATACTCGACCGCCTTCTGGAAATCGCCCTTCTCATAATAGATGATACCGATATTGCCGATGGCCCGGCTGATCCCCTGTTTGTTATCCAACTCTTCGGCGTACCCCAGGGCCTCTTTCAGGCAGTCCAGGGCGCTGTCGTAGTCCCCCCGGTTGTGATGGATGCTGGCGATGTTGCACAGCACCCGGCCCTGTCCTCTTTTATCGTCCGCATCCTGAAAGATGGTAAGGGACCGATCGAATACCTTGCCGGCATCAGAATACTGGCCCCGATTGACCTTCAGGCTGCCCAGCCGGCTGCAGGCTTCGGCCAGCATGATCTTGTCATCGAACCTATCCAGTTCTAACAGCGAACCGGTAAGGATGGCCTCAGCCGTTTCCCATTCCCCGATGATCTCCAGCGTGTCTATCTTGCGCTCTATTATTTCAAAAGGATAAAAATAGCCGGACACCGATTCCAGCCAAAGCATCGGCCGTTTGTACCTGGGGTTTTTCTGGGAACTGTCGAGGGAGCCGCTGTTCATATCCGGCCAAAGTCCTATTGCTATTTATTAAGTTTTTTGAACAGCTGCCCGGCATAGACCCCTAGGAAAGCCGGGATCAGAGCCAGCAGGGAGAAGAACAGGTTCTGCTTGAAAGCCGGCATCCGGTCGAACATCAGGGCCGCCAGCTGCAGCAGGAACGGTCCGAACCCCAGCGAGAAAGCCAGGCTGCGGGGGTGCCGTTCGAAGAAATGTCCCAAAGCTGCTCCGCCAAACAATACCAACAAGGCGGCCCATATCCAGCTGACATGAAGCAGGTCCAGCCATCCGGCCAATAATCCCACGGCGGTGGCCATAAGATAATCTTTGTTCTGTTGAAAATAATTACTCGGCATAACTCTCTTTTATAATTATATTTTTTCGGTATTTAGTTTGTACAAAAGCATTCCTGCAATGTCTTACCTGTTACTTTCTTGTAACCAAGAAAGTAACCAAAGATGTCCTTTCCGCCCAGTTGCGCGGACAGTAAGACCTGCGCCCCGGCATCCATTGAACCAGAACAAGCCTGATGCAAATGACACAATGACTGCTTTATCGGGGCTGATGCTTACACCGCTCCACTTAAAGGCGGGGTCCCGGGTCGCATCAGCGCTGCTGTTTGGCAAAAGCTGCCGTAAAGAATGTTTTGCCTGCGAGTGCCCTGTTTCGTGGTCAAGACATTTAGGCAGATGGATATTAAAACTTCCAGGCAGCGGTGCAGCGACAGTTCTTCCGCCACCGCAGGTAAATCCATATAGGCGGATCCGCCTTTGGCGTGACTTTGTAGCTTTCTCTTTAAAGAGAAAGCGGTAAAAGAAGCCAAGCCTCAAAACGGTGTTTCTTCCCTTGCAACACTGCCATTTACAAATATTACATGCTATAAGCTGTATATCAATTTCATTTAGAGTCAAAATTATTAACCTAGCAGAATCAATATCAGCGCCAGGCTCATCACCGTGAACAGTATGGCGGTGGCCAGTTTCACTCCGGCCACCGAGCGCTGAGCCCATCCGGCGATGGTCTTGGATGACACCCCCCAGAAGGCGATGACGAAGGTGACTATCATCGGCACCTCGAACATCAGGTTGTACAACAGCAGATAGCCGTAGGCCTGGTATCTGGCCGAGGATATCTGGCTGACAAAGGCGATGGTGGGCAAATAGACCTGCCCGGTGCAGGCGAACTCCAGGACCGAGGTGATCAGCCCCGCCACAAAAGCACCTCCGATAAGCCCCCCGGCCCCCATTCGGTCGCGGATGACCTTGTGTATTCGCTGTTTGGTCTTGCTGGACAACTGAAGGTCCATTCCGGAGAGATCTCCCCGGCGGGCTTTCAAATAATCCCTGAAATTATAGAAGGCTAGGATGAACCCGGCGACCACCGCCAGCCAGTAAAGTATTTTGCTTAGCAGGGGAAGTGACTTGAGGGTCATCAGGAAAGACAGGCTCCCGATGCCGATCAGGAAGTACACCAGGAAGTCGGCCAGGGTGTAGGAGATGCCCACCGCCAGGATCTCCCATCTTTTGCGGCCCACAAAGGCCAGGTAGGAGATGAAGAACACCAACACCGCCAGGGAACAGGGGTTGATCCCGTCCAGCAGACCCGCCCCCATCACCCCCAGCAGGCCGAAGGATTTGAAGCGCTGGAAGATGCTCTGGCCTGCCCGGTCGGCCAGGACCTGGGCCTCCTCCCAGGGAATGCGGAGAGTGCCGGCCTGGTACTTGGCGATCAGGGACGACAGGGCCTGATCGTCCATCTGGGCCTCCAGCAGATAGTCTTCCCCCAGGTAGGCCGCCGGAGCCTTAAGGCGGCTGTCGCCCGGCAGGCCGTATAGCAGGCCCAGGGCCTCGGCCATCAGCTTGCCCTCCCTGGTCTGCAGGTCGAACTTCCTGACCGCCAACCGGGGATGCTCATCCTGCAAAGCCCTTATCATGTACTCGGCCCGGCCGCATTTCTGGCAGCGCAGGTCGGTGACCAAGGCCAGGTAGATGCTATCGACGAATGCCTCGTTTGCTGTCGTGTTTTCTAGTCCGCTGTTTTTTATATCTGATCTTTTATCTTTTGTGTTCTCTATAGTTTTCCGGTTCAACTGCAGGCCCAGCAGGCCCTCCAATTCTTTTTCGATCTCCTCCACCCCGGCCAGGATCCGGCCGTTTATGACTACCGCCGGTATCTCATTGTTTTTATCGTTACATAATTTTTCATAATCCAGCAGTAACTTGTATTCCCGGGAATCATCAACCATATGATACTGGATCTTGAGTTGGCTGGAATATTGGCGGGCTGTTTTTTTGAAAAGCCCATCCTCCAGCTTTTGGCAGTCGGGGCAGTCCGGGGCCACAAAGATATGAATGACCGATCTTTCGATCTTGGCGCTGCTTACTGTGTCGCTATTATGATGGGAATAACCCGGCATTGGTCCTATAATTTTAGAAACTGCGGGATCGTCGGGCAGGTCGGAGGTTATTCCATAAAGCTTTGATTCCGATAACAGCCACTTGCCGTTCTTTCTGGTCAAAACCGCTCTGGTCAGCCGTTTGCCGCTGGAGCCCGATTCTACTATCGGCACGTTTCCGGTACGGTCCGCTTCATTCAATTCGGTCTGGCTGTGCCCGCCGATGATCAGCGACAGCTCCGGAAATTTTTGGGCGATCTCAACCTCTTCCTCGAACCCCAGATGCGAGGCCAGGATGAACAGGTCAACCTTGCCCTTTAAACTGTCGATCAGGCCACGGAGCACCGGTTGGGGCGGAAGGATCTGTATGCCCGCCAGTTTTTCCTGGGGGTAATATAGCATGGTCTGGGGCGATATCAGCCCGATCACCGCAGCTTTTACCGCTGGTTTGCCTAAAGAGCAGATAAGGTAGGCTTCGGCCATCGGTCTGCCATTGTAAAGCAGATTGGCGGAAACAAAGGGAATGTCAAACCGGTCTTTCAATTGCAGGAAATAGTCGCCCCCCTTGGCCAGCTCCTGGTCGCCGACGGCCACCGCCTGGTACTTCATGGCCTGGTAGGCCGCCAAAACCAGCGAATCCGAGGGCCGGTCGGTGTTGATCCCGAAGATGTCCCCGGACTCCAGCAGCCAGTAAGGTCCGCCGCCGGCCAGCTTCTTTATCAGGGATGCCTGTTTGGCAAGTCCCCCCTTGGGCTCGCTGGGGCAGCGACAGGGGAATAGGTTCCCGTTGGTGGAATTGGTCTGGAATATCTGCAATTCCCGGGCTGTGGCATCGGAAAAAACATACCGCCCGGAGGATATGATCACCAGGATCGTTATTAAGAATATCTTTTTCATGGATACAAATACGGCGCCGCACAATCCAAAACCATGCGGCGCCCTTAAAGCCTCCGGTTACATTTTATCGGCCATCAATTTGGCCAGCTCGGCTATCCGGTGGGAGTATCCCCATTCGTTGTCATACCAGCTGACGATCTTGAAGAACCGCTTTTCACCCTTCAGATTGTTCTGCAGGGTGGCCAGGGAATCGTAGATGGACGAGCGCTGGTCGTGGATGAAATCAGTGGAGACCATCTCCTCGTCGGCATAACCCAGATAGCCCTTGAGGTAGGTCTCGGAGGCCTTCTTCAGCAGGGCGTCTATGGCCTCGATGGAGGTCTCCTTCTCGGAACGGAAGGTAAGATCCACCACCGAAACATCGGCCGTCGGCACCCGGAACGACATCCCGGTCATCTTCCCCTTAACCGCCGGAATGGCCTCGCCCACCGCCTTGGCGGCGCCGGTGGAGCTGGGGATGATGTTGATGGCGGCCGCTCTGCCCCCCCGCCAGTCCTTCTTGGATGGCCCGTCCACCGTCTTTTGGGTGGCGGTGTAGGAATGAATGGTGGTCATCAGGCCATTCTCGATCCCGATCCCTTCTTTCATCAATACGTGGACCACCGGGGCCAGGCAGTTGGTGGTGCAGGAGGCATTGGAGACGATATTATGCTTGGCCGGGTCGTACTCCTTTTCGTTGACCCCCAGCACGATGGTCTTGACCTCGCCCTTTCCGGGGGCGGTGATCAGCACCTTCTTGGCCCCGGCCGCCAGGTGTCCCTGGGCCTTGTCGGAATGGGTGAACAGGCCGGTGGCCTCGATCACCAGCTCCACTCCCAGGTCCTTCCAGGGCAGCTGGGCGGGATCCTTGGTGGCCATGATGCATTTGATCTTGTGGCCGTTGACGATGATGACGTCATCCTCGGCCAGGGAGGGATCGCTCTTGGCGGTGGACACCTGGCCGGGGAATTTTCCGTGGACCGAATCGTATTTCAGCTGGTAGGCGAAATACTTGGCATCGGTGGAGACGTCCACCACCGCCACTATATCCAGCGGCTGGCCCAGTGTTTTCTGTTCCGCCATGGCGCTGATCACCAGACGGCCGATCCGGCCGAAACCGTTGATGCCGATTTTCACACCCATAGTAAACGCTCCTGTGTTTAAATTTTTATATTTGTTTGATGGCTTCATTAATGATGGCGATGATCCCCTGGCTGTTTATCCTGGCGGTGTTGATGATCAGGTGATATAATGCGGGATCGTTCCAGTCCCGCTGATAGAAATCCTTGATGTAGGACGAACGGGCCTTGTCTTTCTTGCTTATTAGATCCTTAGCCTCCTTCTCCCCGACCGCCTGCTTCTCCATCACCCGCTTGATCCGGTAATCCAGGGGCGCCGCCAGCCGCAGGTGCAGACAGTCCGGTTTGTCGGACAGGAACACCTGACTCCCCCGGCCCACCAGCACCACCTTCCCCTTGCTGCAGAGATTCTCCATCATGCTCTGGGTGAATTTGAGATATTGCTCGGCATCGAAGAAATCATATCCCGCCGGCAGCATCCCCGGCCCGGCCATCGGCATCTCGAACCCCAGTCCGGAGTACAGGGAGGGATTGGCCAGCAGCAGGCTGTTCAGGTGCTTGCTCATGGAATCGTAGCCCTCCTGGTCGAACTTCTCCACCTTCTCGGCCGTCACTTTGGCGTTCTGGGCCACCTTGACGATCATGGCCTTGTCCACCAGTTCATAGCCCAGCGCCCGGGCGATGTCCTGGGAAATCTGCTTGCCGCCGGCCCCGTGCTCTTTGGATATGGTGATCACCGGCATATGGCTCTCCTCAAAATTGATTTATGGGCTTTTAGGGGTAAATATGATTTTAGATTCATCTGTTCTTCATCAGGACCCCGATCCCGCCGTTCTGGTCCAGTTCGGCCGATCCCTCCACGAATTCCACCTTGACCCCGTGCCTCAGGGCCAGGCCCACCATCTCCTCCTTCATATCCGGATCTTTGTCGATGGCCTTGCCGCCGCAATAAACGCATACCTTGGGTTTGCCCAGGGCTCCCAGCATCAGGCAGTCGGCGCACTGCCAGCCCTGCCCGGAGTATTTTTCCGAGATCACCAGGGTCTCGGCCCGGCCGTCCTGCAGGGCCGCCAGGATGGCCTTGGTGCCCAGCATGGCCCGGCCCCCCTTGCTTTTAGCCAGCACCACGGCCTCCCGGGCTATCCTCTGGGACTCCTGGTTCTCCAGGTCATGGAACAGCTTCAGCGATTCATCCAGCACCTTTTTGTTGGGGGATTTGATGTCGAATTTGGCGGTGGTGATCACCTTGTCCTTGAGGGCGGCCGGCAGCTGCCGGTTGATCTCGGCCAAAGTCCCGTTCTCCGCCGCCACCAGCAGATGGGCGGTATCGCCCTGGAAGAATCTCTGGGCCTCCCGGATGACGCTTTTTACGTGTTTGGCCCGGAGATCCTTAAGGTGCCGCTGGTGTTTCTCGTCGGACAGGCCCAGCCGGCCCTTCCTGGTCTCGTAGCCCTTGGCCGAGATGTCGTCGGCGGCGGTGACTATGTCGGCCTCCTCCTCCAGGTTGCCCAGGTATATCTTCAGCATTCTGGCCTGCTTCTCGTCGCTGATGATCACGCCGTAAGGGTAATAATTGTCGGACATCCTGGCCAGGGGGTAGATGAACGGAACCCGGGACACTATCACCCGGTTGGCCAGCGGCAGCACCGTCTGGAAGCTCTTGAATATTTTCTTGCTCTGGGAAATGAATAGGGCGGCCCCCTTGCTCTCCGGCTTCAGGTCCTCCTCCAGGTAGCGGTTTATCTCCTTGACGTCCTTGGGAAAACTTTCCGCTTCGGGGCTGTGCGGGTTTAAGCTCTTCTCGATCTCATTGAATTTCTTCTTGAGAAAAACGTTGTAACTCCTGCGCCCCTTGCCGTCCGGGGCGGCGTTGACGTAGACGCTCAGCACGTAGCCCTCGCCGGGCTGCATTTTGGTCAGCTCGCGAAGGGATTTTTTGATATCGGTGCTCATGATGTTCACGCTCCTTTTTAGTTTACTGGTTGATTCAGATAGTCTAAAAGGACGTTAATTGTCGCCCAATATCATTCCTCCTTACATGATTATTATGATTTTTGCATTTTCAGACAACCAATGCTTTAATCTGTCATTCCCTCAAACGAGGGAATCCAGCCCTGGATGCCATTCGAAATTTATTCCGCACTTTATGCGGGAATGGCATGATAATAACTTTATGCTTATGCCTTCCCGGCACAGCCGAACAGCTTGACCTTGCCCTTGACCACCTGCTTGACCGCCTCCCGGGCCGGGCCCAGGTATTTGCGGGGATCGAACTCCGAAGGGCTCTCGGCAAAGACCTGGCGGATGGCACCGGTCATGGCGATCCGCAGGTCGGTGTCCACATTGATCTTGCAGACCGCCATCTTGGCGGCCCGGGCCAGGAATTCTTCCGGCACCCCGCGGGTGCCCGGCAGTTTGCCGCCGTATTTGTTGCAGATATCCACCAGCTCGGCCGGAACCGAAGAGGCCCCGTGCAGCACGATGGGATATCCCGGCAGCAGGTTTTGGATCTTTTCTAAGCGCGGGAAGTCCAGGGTGGCCTCGCCCTTGAATTTGTAGGCCCCGTGGGAGGTCCCGATGGATATGGCCAGCGAATCGCATCCGGTCTGTTTGACAAATTCGACCACCTCGTCCGGGTCGGTGTACACCGCCTCCCGGGCCCCCGGCTCGTCGGAGGTGGAGGTCAGCTTGCCCAGCTCGGCCTCCACCGGCACCCCCTTGGCGTGGGCATAGTCCACCACTTTTTTGGTGAGGGCCACGTTTTCCTCGAAGGGGAAATGCGAGGCGTCGATCATCACTGAGGAGAATCCCCCGTCCACGCAGGCCTGGCACAGCTCGAAGCTGTCGCCGTGGTCCAGGTGCAGGGCCACCGGAATGTCGGTGGTCTCCATGGCCGCCTGTACCAGGTGGATCAGGTATTCCTGCCGGGCGTATTTGCGGGCCCCGGCCGACACCTGCAGGATCAGGGGTGCCCGCTCCTCGGTGCCGGCATCGACGATGGCCTGCAATAATTCCATGTTGTTGACGTTGAAGGCCCCGATGGCGTAGCCGCCGTCATAGGCCTTTTTGAACATCTCGCGGGTTCCGACTAGTGGCATGATGTCCTCCCGAATGGATTAAAGATTAAGGATTATAGCTTTCAGCTTTGAACTCATACCCCGACCCCTTCTCTTCGCAAGAGAAGGGGGTAGGGGTTGAGTTTGGTTTAGCTCAGTTCCCCTTCCCCTCCAGCTCCTTCAGCCTCTCCGCACCCAGCTTCTCCAGTCTGTCTCCCAGATTGCCGAACTCGGCCAGAAAATCCTTGAAACTGTAGGAATCCAAAAACAGCACGCTGCCGTCGGTCCTGGCCACCACGTTGGCGGTCCGGGGCACGTCGGTCAGCAGGGCGATCTCCCCGAAGGGGTCGCCCTTCTTGAGGGTGGCCACCGGGGTCTTGTCGTCCTTGCCCATCACCTCCAGCTCGCCATCCATCACGATGTAGAAGCACTGCCCCAGCTCGCCCCGGCGGATGACCATCTGTCCGGGTTTGATGTACAGCCTTTGCACCAGGCTTAACAGACGGATGATGGCCTCCGGCCCCAGCTCGGAAAAGACATCTGAGTCCCGCAGGACATCCAGGCCCTGCAGAATATTCAGAATGTCCTCGCCCTGCTCCAGCGCCAGGGTCATGGTACTGCGGTCGCAGACCTCGGCCGGCCCGAAATACTGGATCGGCCCGGGATAGATGTAGTCGTTGCCCTTGGCCCAGCCATCCCGCTGCCGGGCGAATTCCTTGAACGGTCCGCCGTTCAGGTTCACCAGGGCCTTCCTGATCACCGGAACATCCCTGCCCTGCCGCCGCTCCAGATTCATTATCATGGTCAGGGGAATGCCGCCCGCCACCCAGTTGCCCGGAGGCTCGGCCAGATTGGCGATCTGAGCCATATAGCCGGTCTTGCCGCAGGCCACCAGGGCCGCCGCGGCATAGCCCAGACTGTAGCTGTAGTCGGCGTCGAAATTGGAGGGCGCGGAGCACCGCCCCTCGTAGCCGAAGAAATGGTTCTGGGGGCTGAACTTGCCGGAGAATTTTCCCTCGGCCCTCCATTCCCTCAGCAGGTCTCCCACCATGTCGATCAGCAGTTTTTCGGTCTCGATCCGGGACACCTGGACGTTGCCGTGGGGGTCGCGATCCTCCAATAATTGCCACTGGATCTCCTGGGGGATCGAAGCGAAAGCCTGGGCCGACTGGGCGGTCAGGTTCTTGTTGATGAACTGGTGCTTGTCCTCCGGGGTGGTCAGGCCGTTGAAATAGTCCTTGTGCTCGGCCATCAGGTCGTTGAGCTCGGCTATCAGCTTTTTGATCTCCGGGATGAACTCTATCAGCCCCTCGGGGATGACCACCACCCCGTAATCCATGCCGTTCAGGGAGCGGTCCCGGACCACCCCGGCGATGTATTCCACGATCTCCTTAAGCCGCCGACCCTGGTCGGCCACCTCCTCGGAGATGATGGTGATGTTGGGATGGCACTGCAGGGCGCATTCCAGGGCGATATGCGAGGCCGCCCGGCCCATCACCCGGATAAAGTGCCAGTATTTCTTGGCCGACTGATCGTCCCGCTGGATGTTGCCCAGCAGTTCGCAGTAGACCTTGGTGGCGGTGTCGAATCCGAAGGAGATCTCGACCTGCTTATTCTTCAGGTCGCCGTCGATGGTCTTGGGGCAGCCGATCACCTTTATATCGATGTCCTTCTGCAGAAAATACTCCGCCAGCATGGCGGCGTTGGTGTTGGAGTCGTCGCCGCCGATGATCACTATGGCTCCGATCCCGGCCGAACGGCAGGTGGCGGCCGCCTGGTCGAATTGCGCCTCCTTCTCCAGTTTGGTACGTCCCGAGCCGATGATGTCGAAACCCCCGGTATTGCGGTACTGGTCTACGATCTCTTCGGTCAGCAGCAGCTGCTTATTATCTATCAGCCCGCTGGGACCCTCCAGAAAGCCGTAGAGCTGGCTCTTATGGTTGAATTGCTTTATAGCGTCGAACAGCCCGGCGATGACATTATGCCCGCCGGGAGACTGCCCCCCGGAAAGCACCACCCCCACATTGATGGCCGGAAGTTCGGCCTTCTCGGTGGTCTCAAAGGTCAGTAATGGAAGCCCGTAGGTCCTGGGAAATCTTTCGTTGACGGCTTTCTGGTCGGACTGCGGCTCCGCTTGCTCCCCCTCCCGGACTTCGACCGATGTTTCTTTTTGGATGAAAACCGGAGGCAGTTTGGGCTGGTAGTTGGACCGGTGTTTCTGCAGGATGGAAATTTCTTTCATACAAGATCCCTTATCAACTGTCAAAATTTAGTTTATCACTACCCTTCGGGCATGTCAACCGAAATCGGGCTTTTAGTTACCGGCCCGGATTCCCGCTGGAAGCCTGCCCTGAGTAAGGCAAGCAAGTCCTGCTGGCTCGGGGTTTACACTGAAGGCAATGAAGTGAGGGAATTACAAAGAGAACCCTTTGAATTAAAAATCCCTGCAGATCCGCGTCCCATTAAAAGGCGATCACAGCGGGGCGGCGGCCGCCGTCAGGGCCAGCACCTCCCGGGCCCCGGCCGAAAAAAGAGATTGACCACAGGAGCCTATGGTGGCCCCGGTGGTCAACACGTCGTCAACTAGTATTATTGATCTGCCCTTGATTCTGTCTGGATTATGCACAGCAAATATTCCTTTAACGTTCCTGAGCCTTTGTTCCCTGTTCAGGGTGGTCTGGGTTCTGGTGTGCCGGGCCCTGGTTAGCAGGCCTTCCGGAGAGGGTACGCCCAGGGACTTTCCCAGCTGTTCGGCCAGAAGCTGGGCCTGGTTGTATCCCCGCTCCCTTTTCCGAGCTATATGGAGCGGCACGGCCAGCACCAAATCCGCTTTATTATACCTTTGGTCCGAAACAATACGCTCGGCCATCATGGCCCCCAGCCGGCGGGACACGCTTTTGGCATCCGAATATTTGAGCATATGAACGGCCTCGGACAGCGGGGCCTCAAAAGGCCCGATGGTCTTGATATCGCTGCAGCCCCATTCGGGGATCAGACAATGCCGGCATAGGGATCCAGCTTCCGCCACCGGCTGGCCGCAGCGCTGGCACTGCCCGTCCTGCCATTTTTTGACCAAGGACCAGCAGCCCCGGCAGATCCCGCCCGCCAGCCCTTCCGAGGTCCTCCGGTGACAGTGACTGCAAAAGGGAGGAAAGACGAAATCCGCCAGACTGCCGAAAAAAGAACTTATATGCCGGTGCATGGCATTCATCTTTATGGAAGACGATGACCGCTGGCCCTGAATTTAGAAGCTGAACTTGACCGCCAGCCGGGGGGAGAATTTCTCCACCGACTTGTAATAGGCCGGAATGGTGTTTCCATCATCATCCTTGGTGATTTTTTCGTAGGTCTTCAGGTAGGTCAGGTACAGCATCACATGGGAATACACCTGATAGCCTCCCTCCACCGTCACCAGGGTGTTCTCGTTGTTGGTGAACAGGTCCTTGGCCCCGTTGATGCCCTTCTGGTCGTAGGCCGCCCGGATCTCCATCTTGTTGTTGGGGATCAATTTCGACAGGTCGGTGCCGAAATGCAGCATTCCGCTGTAGGGCACCTTGTGAATGGCCTGGTAGCTTCCCAGTATGGTCAGCCTGCCCACCAGGGTGGCCGCCAGCTCTCCGTAGGTCCCGTTGCGGGACTCGGTCAGGTAATTCAGCAGTAATACTTTCCTTGGTGGTAAGGCCCCAAACTGATAGCGTTCCACCTCATAAAAGCGATCGAAATACTGGGGCAGATATTCTGCACCCAAAAATCTCTGTTCCAGTTTTGACGACAAGGTCAGGATCTCTCCGGGGAATTTAAGGTCGGCCGAAATGCCCACTACATTGCCGGAGCCATAGTTTTTTATCTTGGCAAAGTCGTAATACAGCTGGGTATAAAGCAGTTTGGTATTGATGATCGGCAGGCCCAGATCGGCCCCGAAGACAGTTACCTTGTCATCTACTCCGGAATTCTGGTCGGGATCCAGGTCGCTTACCACCGTTGCACCAACCTCGAAATTCTTGATGATCGGTATCCCGGTGGATTTAAGCGGCCGGACGTAGCCCCGGCCGCCGTAGATCTCGGCCCGCCCGAAGTTGGACACCACCGATTCGAACCCGGCCATGCCGAAGTCCAGGTCCAGTTCCATGCCTATCTTGCGGTCGGCATCGTTGACCTGGTTGCCGTAACGGTACATGATGGAGCCGTGTCCCAAAGTGGCGGCGTCCAGCGCCCCCAGCCGGACATAAAATACGTCACGCTTCTGCCCCCAGCGGGCATAACGGATGATCCGCACCCAGCGGCTCTTGGGGTTCCAGTCCTCCTTGCGGATGCCGTCGTTGTTGAACAGCAGGTCCACATCCAGGCCCAGGCCGATCTTGGAGAACGACAGCTCCGGAACCAGCTGGACCCTATAGTACATGTCACCGTCTATCATCACCACTCCCAGCCCACCCATCATCTGTGCGGCGAAATCGCCGGTGGCAGCCGGCTGGTCGGCCGGTTCCTCGGTCTGGGCCAGGACAAAAGATGCCGAAATAATCATTAAAACCGCCAAGAGAGCCGAGATCCTTTTTGCCATTTTGTTTCTCCTTAAATTGTTGCTGTTTTATAGATTACAGAGTGTCTGCCTAACCTTTAAAATTATACTATTATGGGCCTGCTCTGTCAATCTAAAAGGGTAAAAAATTATATATTTTACGGGCCGCGATGTGGCGTAAAATATTTTCCTGTTGGCGCTTTTGTTGGCAGAACAACATAGGCCGTTTATTGCCAAAAAAGATAGAGCCGGGATATTATTCCCGGCTCTATCTGGTGCTCCTCCTGCCCCCGCCAACAGCGGGGTAGGGCGGACAGGCTCGGGACAGAGTTTCCGCCAGCAGCATTCCTGTCCTGCCATCCGGCGGCGGACACCGTCGGCCAAAGCCGACAATTCATAGTGGCGCCTATGGCGTCGGACGATCAGCCGTCGTTTCGAGGTATATCCTTGCTGCCGGCTGAGAACTGCCGAAAAGCACAACTTATAACCATCTGAATCCTAAAAGAAAAACCGGGCTTCACGCCCGGCTTTATTATGGTGCCACGGGACAGAGTTGAACTGCCGACACGGGGATTTTCAGTCCCCTGCTCTACCACCTGAGCTACCGTGGCTTAGACTTTTTCAAAGAAAGTAATTATATCAGATATATAATTGAAAAGTCAAATAATTTTACTTTTTGGGCAGCTGGTTCCTGGTCTTCATGATATCGTCTATGATCCCGTATTCCCGGGCCTCATCGGAGGACATCCAGAAGTTCCGGTCGGTGTCCTTGGATATCTTGTCCACCGGCTGGCCGGTATGGTCGGCCAGGATCCGGTTCAGCTGTTCCCGGATCAGCAGGATCTCCTTGGCGTGGATCTCGATGTCGGCCGCCTGGCCCGACACTCCGCCCAGCGGCTGGTGGATCATCACCCGGGCGTTGGGCAGGGCGAAGCGCTTTCCCTTGGCGCCGCTGGACAGCAGCAGGGCCCCCATGGAGGCGGCCATGCCCATGCAGATGGTCACCACGTCCGGCTTGATGTACTGGATGGTGTCGTAGATGGCCAGCCCCGAGGAGACCCCGCCGCCCGGCGAGTTGATGTAGAGAAAGATGTCCTTCTCGGGGTCGTCGGCCTCCAGAAACAGCAGCTGGGCTATGATCAGGTTGGAAACGATATCATCCAGCGGGGTCCCGATGAAGATTATCCGCTCCTTCAACAGCCGGGAATATATGTCGTAGGCCCGCTCCCCCCTGCCGCTCTGCTCGATCACTATCGGTACTAAACTCATGGTTGCCTCCTGATATTTTATGATTGATCTGTTTTTCTATTGAACCTGCCCGGATTCCATCTCTTGGCGCATCATCTCGGCCCACGAGGTGTTGGGATATTTCATGATCCCGGCCCGCCAGCACTCCAGGGCCGCCTTTTTCTGCTTGACCTGGTGGTAGTATATCCGGCCCATCCGGTGATAGGCGCTGGCCGCGGTCGTTGTGTCCGAAGTGCTTTCGGCCAGTTTCTTCAAGGGTTCGATAGCCCTTTCAAAATGGCCCCGGGAGAGGGCCATCTCCGCCAGCTCGGTCAGGGCCAGGTCCCCGGCCATGGTGCCCGAGGCCGAATCGGCCAGTTGGGCGAAGGTTATTTCGGCCCGGGCCTGCTCGCCCCGATATTTGAAAGCCATCGCCCGGCCCAGCAACTCGACATCAGAGATTTTATCAGTTTTGGCCTGGGAAATCAATAGTATCCTGGCCAGGGCATCGTTGGTATATGACCCTTGGGGGTCGGCCCGGGCCGCCTGTCCGTAATATTTCAGGGCCTCATCGGCTTGATTTTGGGCCAGTTTTATTTCACCCAGCATATAATAGGCCCGCTGTTTTACATTAGTATCATATCTCCCCTCAGCCAGCCCGGCCCATTTATCTCCGGCCCGCTCCCAATCTCCCATGGCCATCAGGCACAGTCCGGAGGTGAATTCGCCCTCAATCTTCAACGAATCGGGCCAGTGTTTTTTCTGATCGTCTATCAGAGCCATGGCCCGGCGGGGATTGTTCTTATGCCGCAGCCAGAGACTGGCCAGTTCCAGTTGGGCCTGTGGTATCTTTTTGCCGGATAATGAGGTCAACATATTTTCGGCCCTTTGATGATCGCCTTTGGCAAGATATAATCCGGACAGTTTCATCTCCCAAAAGAGGCTATCGGACCTCTGCCCCTCCAAATATTCGGCAATGACCGAAATGACCGATGAAACATCCTGGCCGGGCTGGGCCGCCAGCTGGCCGACCGCCATTCGCAGGCGTTTTTCTTCCTTTATTTTCTTGTAATAATGCCAGGCCCTTTGATGATCGCCTGACTTGCGGAAAAGCTCTCCCAACAGCCATCTCCCGTCATCCGTTTCGACAGCCACCTCGTTTTCGGCCAGGAGGGAGACGGCCTTGTACCCAGCCTGCAGGGAGAGCTCCTCGAATTTTCCCATGGCCCTTCCCGGCTGTTGTTTCAGGGTCCGGCCAAACTCCCGCACCGCCTCCCGGTATTTCAGCTGCTGCTGATATATTTCGCCCAGCTCGTAAGCAAAAAGCTCCTTTTCTTTCAGAGCCTTCCGGCCCCACAGATAGATAGCCTCGGCCTGGGTAGCGGCCTCCGCCTGCTGCAACAGGCGGCCGGCTTGGCGGACCATCTCCTGGTCGGGCGGGTCTGCCAGGGATGTCTTGAATTGCTCCAAAGCCGCCTCCCGGTTGCCATCCCTCAGGCAGGCCACCGCCTTCTGCCAAATTGATCGGTCGAAGCGTTGGGGCTTCTGCCCCTGGGCCGCAAAGATGGCCAGGCAAAGCGCCGGAACTATCAGCAGATTTAATTTTATTTTCATTGTCCCAGCGATCTGAAGTACTCCTCCAATATCTCTTTATATTCCAGGGGGTAATACTCCTGCCGCCAGTTCTTCCAGGCCGGCAGCCCCTGCGGGGTCCATTTCCCTTTATCCGTCCTGGGCGGGAGATAGCCGTTCTCCGGCAGGCGGCCGCTTTCGGCCTGGCGCTGCTTGGAGAAATCCCTCTCCTTCAGGGACTGCTGGGCGTCCAGCATCCGGGTCAGGATCTTCTCTTGCCTCTCGATGGTCTGCCGGCTGACCTGCTGTTTTTTGAGGTCCTCTATCACCTGTTTCATCTCCTCCACCAGATCATCCATTCTCCCGGTTTTATCCCGCCGGCCGCCGTATTTTTGGTTGAACTCCTCCATGCCCTGCCGGACCGCCTCCTGCCGGGCGGCCAGCCTTGACATCTGGCTACGGGCCTGCTGCGACATCTGTCCGCCGCCCTCCTGGGGCAGGGGCAGCGTTGAGCTGGTTCCTTCATTGATCGATTGCTGCTGGCCGGAGAGGCCGGCCAGGTCCTGCATCATGTCGCCGGAGCCCCCGCCCTGGCCGCTGGATGATTCCATCAGGCTGATGGCGGCCCCGTTGAGCGCGGCCAGGGCCTTCTGGCCGCCCTTTTGGGCCTGGTCCCCGCGTCCCTCCGAATGGGCCTGGGCGGCTTGGTCCATCTGTCTGGAGGCCTCCTGCATCATCTGCTGGGAACGGGGTGACAGCAGCATGTTATTCCGGGCCATGTTGTCCAGCTCCTGTCTGATCCGTTCGGCCTGGCGCCGGATTATCTGCTGCTGGTTGGCCAGATCGTTCCGGTCGGCCGCCGCATCGGTTCCGATCTGGTTCAGGCTTTCCTGCTGGCGGGAAAGGTCCAGCAGGTCCCGGGCCCTTTGCCGGACGGCTTTGGCCGCCGCCTTATTTTTGGCCTGCCGCATGCTGCTGCGGGCGCTCTGCATGCCGGAGGAGACCATCGATAGCTCCGACAGCACCTGTTTCTGCAGGTCGGCCGCCTGTGAATTTTCATTCTGGGACAGCGATTGCGAGGCTTTCTCCATTTTTCGGCCGGTCTGTTTCTGCTGCAGGCGATCGGCGCTTTCGCTCAGCTTCTGTGAGGCCTCCCGGTTGGGCTCCTTGAGCTCCCTGGCCAGCTCCTGCATTTCGCCTGAGATCTTCTTGAGGTCCTCCGCCAGCCCTTTCTGCTGGGCCGACAACCTTTGGTTTTGATCATGATCCGGGCGCTCCTCGGTCCTATCCTTCAGGTCCTTCTGCCGTTGGGTCAGATCCTGCAGCTGGCGGTCCAGCTTCAGGATCTGACCCAACGGCTGCAGCTCCTTCAAAAGCTCCATGGTCTGGTCCAGCTGACGATTGAAGTCCTCTTGTGACAGTTTCAGATTGTCCAGGGCCCGGCTGACCTCCTGCTTGTCCAGCTTGTCCAGGGCCTGTCTCAGCCGTTCCATATCCTGCCGCATTTTATCGGTAGCCACCTGGTCGAACAGCTCCCTCAGCTGGGCCAGCTTCTCCATGGTTTCCTGATCGAAGCTCCACTTGTTCTCCCGCTGGGCCAGATCTTCGGACGCCTGTTCCATGGCCTTCTCCAGCCGATCCGCCAGCTCCTGCTGTTTTTTCAGCACCTGTTCGGCCGCCGCCTGCTGCTGCCAGTCGATCTTCCTGGATTCCTTCAGGCTTTGGGCCAGTTTGTCGATCTCCTGGTTCAATTGGCTGCGGGCCTGCTCGGCCCTTCCGATCTCCTCAATGGCCGCAGAGTCGGCCGTGGCCAGCGACCGGTAGATGTCCTCGATGGTGGGAACCCTTATCATCTGAACCCGGCTGCGTCCGGTCTTGGGCCCGGATACCGCATCGTTGTCCAGGGCCTCCAGCCAGTAGGCCACCGAATCGCCCGGCAGGACATCCAGCCGCCCGACCTCCCAGACATATTCCACCGCGGCGGCCGCCAGGCATTTCTGCCAGCGGTTGATATCCTGGCGTTGTTCCCGATCGCGGCTGATATAGCCCAACCTTACGGCCGAGAGGCCGAGATCGTCGCTGGCCAAACCCGTTAATGACACCTTCATGTCCTCGCCCAGCAGGACCTCGCCCTCCGGGGAGGTGATCTCGATCACCGGCGGCTCGTCCTCCAGGCAGGTTATTCTATATTCCGCCGGGTTGACAAAGGTGTCACCCTGGGTGGTGCGGCCCCATAGGCGGTAATTTTCGTCTTTGCCGACATAAAAGCTTGCCGACAACTGCCGGCCTTCGGTTATCGCCACATCCTTCTGTCCGCTCCGGTCAAAGGTCAGCCCGGCCTCCTCCAGCGGCAAGGTGGAAACGGCACTTATATACACCCGGGAACCCCTGATGGCGGTGATATCCCCCTGGTTCTCCGTCTGCCGGATCTGAAAGCCGGTGTATCTGGGGGGTGTTATCTTGATCCTGATGTCCGACAGCAGCAGCGGAGTGTAGCAGTCTATCCGGTAAAACCGGCTCTGCCGGCGCCCCAGCACTATGCGGTAGGCAAGTGAAGAGTCGATCGCTTTTATCCCGGCCTCCAGCTTACCATTGGTGATTGTCATGGGAGCCGAGCCGTTGGCGGCTCCCCGCCACTCTATCCTGCCCGATGTTCGACCCGGATTGGCGACGTCGACCCTTATTTCGCTTCCCCTGGCCACCCGGGCATCTCCGGGGTTTATTTCGATCCCCTCCCAATTGCCAATGACCCCATCGGGATGAATAAATCGCTCCAGGCTGATGCCAAGCTCCGCCGGTTTGATCAGGCTGATGAGCGTAAGCGAAATTAAAATATATACCGCAAGCTTGCCGAAAGGCAATGCCCTTACCGGTAAAAAGCTTCCGCCCCGGATCACTTTCAGCTTCTCCTCCGCCCTCTGGATGAGATCGGCTATCAACTGTCGGGAATAATTTTCCCGGCTTTCCTCACCCAGCCCGAACTGAACCGCAGTGGATATCTCCTGTTTAAGCTCCGGCAGGACGTTTTCGATATTGGCTGCTGTCTTCCGGTGATCGGGCTGCCGCAGAGATGTTATCAGAAGATATATGGCCAATCCCGGCAAGGCGGCAAGGGTCACGTAAGACGAGGCCTGTCTGATATATGATGGAAGCATGAATATCCCGTCGGCCAGGTGGAGCAGCAACAGCCAGCCTAAGCCGATATATAATGAAACAATCAATATATTTATCGTGCTTACAAACCGCTGCCTCCGGTGAATACCCTGAAGGGCTGTTTTTAAAGTTATGTTATCCCTTTTTTGATCCATTTTATACTGCGTCAATTAATAGCATCGCCTGTCATTCCTTCGAAGGAAGGAATCCAGGCTTTGTACCCCTGCCTAGGGCATGACCACGGTGTTTAAATATACTAATATAGCAAAATATTGTTTTATTAACCAGAGCACTTAATTAATTGCATAACGGCCGAAGACAAATGGATTTATTCTATAAGGAAGCCAGGAACGCAGGAATCGATAGGGTTTTTACAGTTAAGTGTTCATGGTTTCATGGATTCCTAATAAAAATGTTACTTATATACTGACCCCATTAATAATTATAAAACTATACATCCATCTGACCACCCCTTTATCCCACTTCGCTAGCTAAAAATAACCTGTACGGCTCAGTGCAGGCTCTCCTTGGTCAAGGAGGGGACGGTTTAAGGGTTAGGTCGGTTGAATCCCTACGGATTGGTAACGGCATACCACAGGATGTTTATCCCCATCCTGATGGCCTGCTCCCGCACCTCCGGCGGGTCGTTATGGGCATTGGTCCAGCCGTCCGAGATATTGGTATTGAAACTGTAGAACAGCACCAGCCGCTCCTGAAAATATATGCCATAACCCACCGGGCGGCCCTTCTCGTGCTCGTGGATCTTGGGCAGGCCGCCGCTGAAGTCGTAATAGCAGTTGTAGATGGGATGGGTGAAGGGCAGTTCCTGCAAAGAACATTCCGGCAGGATACGTTTGATCTCCCTCCGGAAGGTGGTGTCCATACCATAATCGTCGTCGGCATAGATGAATCCCCCTGATTCGATATATCGTCGGAGCCTTTTGACCTCCCGTTCGGTGAATTTTATCCCGCCGTGTCCGGTGATGAACAAAAAAGGATGGGAGAACAACTGGTCGTCATCAGCTGAGATATTGAATTTTTCAGGATTGACCTCCTGTCCGGTCCGGGCGGAGAATTCCTTGAGCAGATTGGTCTCCTCATCGGGGTCGTTGTACCAGTCCCCGCCCCCGCCGTATTTGAGCCGGGCGATGTCTATCCCCCCGGCCAGGCAGGCGTTAAATCCGGCAAAGAGGACAATCAGAGCTATGATGACAAAGATTCTTTTCATGATGTAATTTTACTCTCAGGGTTGAATAAATGCAAGATATAAATAAAAAGCCTGCCGTTTATGACGACAGGCGGTCAATTCAATCAAAATCTAGAATCCCCGGTGTTTCAGCATCTCGAAACTTATCTTGCGCTGGGCCAGCCCGTCATAGGAAAAAAGGACGATATCGTTGATCCCTGCCTTGCGCAGGGCCCGGATCTTCTCCATCAGCCCGTCCATGCTGTCCCGCCAGGCCCCCAGCCCCACATAGACCTGGCCCTGCCCCTTGTAGGCTACGGCCTTCCGGGCCAGCCGCACCACGGTGCCGGTATTGGACGAATAGTCCATCAGCACCACGAAATCGGCCCAGCGGTTCTCCAGCCAGGCCGGCCAGTCCTGGCCGAACGACAGCCGGGCCTCGTCGGGGTCGGGCTTGACCGCCGCCGACAGCTGGACCCAGGGGTTGAATTTCATGATGTCCAACTTCAGCTGGGCCACCAGGTCGGATATCTGGTACATCCGCCACTGCTGCCAGGTGGCCCAATACGGCTCCAGGGCCCGGTTCCCCTCCAGCAGGGCGAAGGGATCGACCTTGTACTGGTTGTAGAAGCTGGTGCGGCTGGAGACGTCGTAGGAATAATTGATGCTTCCGTACCGGACATAATCCAGGTGGATGCCGTCCACGTCGTATTTGAAAAGGATCTCCCTCACCAGCTCCCGCAGATAGGTCTTCACCTCCGGGCTGGAGGGCGAAAGGTAGACCCCCTCCAGGTTTCTCTGACCCAGCTCCTTCTGGGAGTAATCCTTTAAACTCCGGCCCTGGGGGTCGGCGGCGAACCAGCCGTCATCCTGGTAATAGGCATGGCGGCCGTCCCGCGGCCTGCGGTCCGACGACCAGACGAAATAGACATTGATCCAGGCGTGGATCTTGATCCCCCTGGCCTTGCACTCCTTGACCATCAGGGCCAGCGGGTCGAAATTCCTGGTCACGCAGTCGGCGGTAGGCGCCAGCTTGGAATCGTAATAGGCCTCGCCCCGGGCGTAGAACTGGACGAACAGGTTGTTGACCCCGGCCTGGTGGGCCTGGGCCACGATCTTCTTGACGTTCTGGGGCGAGGTCAGCGAATAGCGCACCACCCACATGCCCTTGACCTGGGCAAATACGGGTACTGCCAACAGAAGCAGGAAAAGCCCGGATATCAGCGATATATGAAGGTTGGTTTTTATCATATTGTGGTTAATGATACCCGAAAAAACAAAAAGGCGCAAGGTGAAAATCACCCTGCGCCGGGAAGCCGGGTATTCACAGCGGGACCTGCAGGCCGAGACCGGCATACCACAACTGGTGATCGCCTACTACGAGAAGCAGACCAAGCACATACCGGCCCACCTGCTGCCCAAGATTTCTAAAGCCCTGGACGTGACCGTAGACCAATTGATGGGCTTGGATAAATTGAAAGCGGCGCCCAAGACCAAAGACAACAGGCTTTACCGCCGTTTAAGCCAATTGGAGAAGCTGCCTGCCAAGGAACGCAAGCAGATAGTCCAGCTATTGGATACCTACCTCGAACGGGAAAAGCTCCGTAAGCCGCCACAGCAGTTAAAGACGGCAAACGGCCGTTAAAAGCATGCCCTGAGTTCTATCGAAGGGAAAAAGCCCGGCATTAAGCCAGGCTTTACGAACACCAATAAAAAGCCCCGCCATACGGCGGGGCTTCTTTATTTTATTTTACTTTACGTTTGCGTTGCTACCGGCTTTACGTTCCATCTACTTGTTATAATAATTGCTATACTCATAATTAGTACTGGCAGACTAAAATATAGTATTAACCACAGTTTATGTTCCTGGTTTTTACAAAATATGATGGATATACACGTTATCACCGAACACATCAATAATATATATCCACTGAGTCTATAATGAAAGCAACCTACTACTGCTATGGGTAAAGTCGCTACCGGCCCGGTGATAAAAAATATATATTCCCAAAACTGTATATTATTCCCCATTGTAAATATTGCCTTTGGTACATCCTTGAAATATACTATGCCAAAGATGATACCGATAGTTAAAATCACATTCTTTATATTTTTCATTTTCGTTTCCTCTTAACTAAATTATTGGACAGAAGTACCGCTACAGAATTTTAGGATTATAAGACCACGTGCATTTCTCGCCGCCATCATTCCGGCAGCATCGGTATAAGGTATCTTGAAGTTCTTAGCAGCTTCACACAGTGCTTTATCGCATTTATCTCTCCCACATGCTCGCTCACTCTGCAAGAATGGATCTAAAGCACCCACAATCCCAGCAAGATTAAGTTTGCCATAACAGTCATCATGTGCTTGGCAAGCAGCATCAAGTGCATCAATCGGCGTAGGTCGGCCAGCATCTTGTCCTTTGCCACAATAATGGCCATACCGCATATACCACGCGAACAATCCCGTCGGGTCCGTGGCATTAATCGGATTATTTGCCACGTACAAATACCAGTTTAAGCTCCCGCCCTGGTCCCCTATCGGATCATTCTGCATGAAACGGCCCAGCTTGGGGTAATACTCCCTAGCCCGCAGGTTGTAAGCATATGCAGGCTTTCCATCATACTCCTGCCCGGTGTACCTATAAGCATTATAAGGGGTAGAACCCCAGGCCCCCAGGCTGTCGCCAAACTCATCATAGAGGTAACTCTTGTAAACAGCGTAATTGCTATCGCTTATACCAATGGTGCTTCCCAGGGCATCGTGGTGGTAGCAGAATTTTCTTCCGAGGCTGTCTACCCTGGCCAAAAGCATTCCGTTGGCATACACATATTTATACCGCAAATACCCGCCGGCATCCTGCTCCACCACCGTGTTCATGCCGTCAACCACATATCGCTTCTCAACATCGGCATTGGTGCTCTTGGCCAAGCGCACCCCATCGCCTTTGTAATAAAGCCCCACATTTTGTGGGGCTTATAATTATTTAACAATTTTCTTTCTTCCATTTATATAAACATACAGTGCATATATAAATGTCCAAAATATTGTTGTTACTATTTGGCCTAAGCCTTGATAAATATAACGTGATGGTTTGATAGCAGTAATATAATAACCTGGAAATTTTATAATACGCAAGAATATCAAATCGATAAAATCAAAAACAACTTTATCAATTGGTTGTTTTACAAAAGTAACGATAGTAATAGTTAATGGATGCAACAAAGCCGAAAAAACAAAATACACGCAACAAAAAACAATAATTTTATCTCTGAAATTTAATCTGAACCAATTAGTGGTTTTTATCTCTTTTTTAATATATTTTACCACTAAATACAATGATAAAACGGTGCAAATAACTGCACAAATAATTCTTGCATATACCAACACTGATGTTGTAAAAAATAATTGTGGCATTATCATTAAAACAGTAAACAAAAATAAATTAAAGCATACTAAAAAAAATGTTATTACAAATATAGATTTCAATATCTTAGTCATATCAACTCCTTTATATTGACTTATTGCGGATAAATATTCATCCGTTCAATATTTATTTCCCACTTTAATGCTCGTTTCCTGGTCCTACAGTAATCCACGCAGAATTATTTGGATGTCTGCATTGTGAACCTACCCCTGGGATATTTCGTCCTTCAGTACGCTTATAATTAAAAGTCGAAACATCAACAGCAGTCTCACCATCCATTTCAAACCACGAAAATTGATCACTACAATCTTCCCAACATTTTTTTATTTTTATAGCACTTTTTACATATGAATAAGTACGCTTCCAAGTACATAGAGCCTTCCCTGGCAAAATGCCATTGTCGGGTGGGAAAATTGTATAAAATTCCCATGAACCGTATATTTTATTTTTTATTACCCAGGGGGTATGACCCCAATTAATGCACGTTTTCAAACCCGTCGGGTCTGTCCAGTTCACCGGATTATTTCTCACGTACAAATACCAGTTCAAACTCCCGCCATTATTGCCTATCGGGCCATTTTGCATGTAGTTATAAAAACCTTAAAGCGTTCAACAATAAACTTAACAAAATCAATCAGGCCAAATATTATAAAATATATTATTGCTAATAATGCGGAATATAAATATAATTTATTTGATAATGTATTATATTTTACTATTGGCAATATCGTTTTTTCATGTAAGACTAATCTAAGTGCTATAGAAAAAAGAAATAATAAAAATATTAGATTGATTATTACAAAGCGTATATTCCGCCGTCTTTCCTTTGCTTTAGTTATAGTTAATGAAACAGTTAGTAATATTGCTACAACATAAAGCGCAATACCTAAAGGTGAAATAATAAATATTGCATTATTAAAAGATATTATTACGAAAACCGTCACAAATAAAATAGCAATAATAAAAATAAATAATTCTTGATACTTAATATTTTTTAACATTTTAATTTCCTCCCCAAGGGTAGCCCGTAGGTTGTGAACCAGGCATATCGAAGAATATTGGCGTTTTATTACCAATTAATGCAGCCAACCATCCATCAATAAAGAAAATATATTTATCATCATCACATTTACTTGTGCAATCAACACGTATTAAATTATGCATTGGCCAATTACGATTATTAAACCACCAATAACCTACATCTGTCATTTTACAACATTTAGTATTTGGGGTACCAAACATATTTTGAAATGCCTTTGCCCAATGAGCACAATCCATACCACTATTTACGTTATTACGATAAAACCTTATAGACTTACCCATAATACCTGCGGCATCGTTAACCATTTCTTCACGAGTACATTCACTCAATCCAAGAATATCAATATAATTCACCGGATTATTTGCCACATACAAATACCAATTCAAACTACCGCCTGCATTACCTATCGGGTCATTCTGCATAAACCTGCCGACTTTCGGGTAATATTCTCGTGCCCGTAAATTGTACCCTTTCAGCGGCAAGGCGTCCCATTCCTGCCCGGTATAGCGATAGCTATTGCTCAGGCTGCCCCAAGCCCCTAAAGAATCCCCGAACTCGTCGTACAGATAACTTTTATACACCGCCGAACTCTTATCATTAACCCCAATAACGCTCCCCAGCGCATTATGCTGGTATTGGTAGGTATTGCCAGAACTGTCTGTGCGTGCCAGCAGCATGCCGTTGGCGTAAACGTATTTGTACCGCAGCCTGTCGCTATTGGTTCTTTCCACCACCGAATACATGCCGTCCGGTATATACTGCTTGGAGCTGTCATTCGTTCCCACCTTTTTTAACCTTGCCCCGTCGCCATTGTAATAAAGCAAGGTGCTGTCGCTGCTCTCCGTTTTGCACTTTGTCAAGCGGTTCTCATAGTCGTAGCTGAAATACCATTCGGCCCATTCGGATCTGGTGGTCATGTTGCCGTTGGCGTCGTAGTAGTTGTAAAATCCCTCCGCGCTGGGCGGTATGTTATCGTAAATTGTCAATTGATTGTTTGCCTGGTTGTATGCGTAGGAGGTGTCGTTTCCATTGCTCCGGTACTTGGAAAGCCGGTTGCCGAGACCGTCATAAGCGTAATCTATGGTGGCCGCATTGTTGAAGCCGGCCGGGTTCTGCACTTTTTTCAGCCGCCGCAGGCCGTCGTAGGTATAATTTATCGTGCCGGAAAGCACCGAAGTGCCGGGACGCGTCATGTAAACGTAGTTGGTAAGCCGGTCGCCCAAGCCGTTGTAAGTATATTTATTCCTAAACCATACAAAGGTTCCCTGTTCATCTCTGTAAGTTGTTTTCATAGAATCAATATAACCACGGGGTGTAGCCCAATAGTCTTCGTATAAATAAAAACCATAGGTGGGATAGCTTATCCTCTTTGGTATGCCGGTATCCCAATAGGTAAAATCGTAGTTATCCCCGGACACCGTTGTGCGCCCCAACCGATTGGCATTATCATATAAAGTATCATTCTGGTCAAGATAGCAAATAGTAGTGTCATCGCCCTTATAAACCTTCAACCGGGTCCGGTTGCCGGCCATATCATATTGGTATCTGTTCTTGGTGTTCAAATAGCCGCAGGAGTCGGTTTGCAGCCTATAAAGCCCGTCGTAAGAATACATCGTAGTTCCGTTTTTGTCAACCATTTTTGTGCGGTTGCCAACCTGGTCATAATCGTAGATCACCGAATCAGAAGGATAGTTGAACCCGTTGACATACTGGTCCAAGCTGTCGTAATAATACTTTTTGGCCAATCTTGAGCGGCTGGACGACATACAGCCGCAGCCGGCGGAATAGCCGTCGTACTGGTAATACGTCACCTGGCCCTTGCGGTCTTTTTTGAACTTCAGATCGCCCCCGGGCCAGTAGCCCATGCTATCATACGTGGTATCGGGATAGGCGATTTTGACCAACCGGTCCATGCAGTAAGTATAATTGGTAATTTTACCCAAAGCGTTGGTCTGGGATATCATCTTATCGTGTAGGTTGTAGGCATACAGGGTGGAATCATAGGCATTGGCCGAATCGTTGGGCGAACGGTATTCCTTTAGCTTGGTCAGATGGTCGTGCGGGTCGTATTCGTATTCCGCCTTATAAAGCGTATCTGTCTTGATGGTGTATTTTTTAAGCAGATTACCCTTTAGGTCGTAAACCATGGAATCCCTGGCGGTATCGGGATAAACCGTCTTTACCAGATGCTTGAACTGGTCGTAGGTATAATAGGTCCGGCTGGGATTGTTGGGGTAATCCCGGTAGAATGTCATGGTATCCATAGTCCCATTACTCAAATTATACCCGTACTGGGTGACTATATCCTCGTTACCCTCCCCGGATGTTCCCATGTCTATCCGCTGTTCTATCATATATTGCCCGGTATCGGAATCGGTGTAATGCATGATGGTCTTGTGCCCCAGAGGATCCAGGGTTTCAATCAGGTTGCCCTTGCTGTTGTAATGGTATCTGGTGGTCACGTCGTGGTTGCTGCCCTCGCCGTCGGCCAGCACCCGGTTCTTATACACCACTGCCGTATCGTTGTATTCAGAATCGTAATGGTAGACCGTTATCCGCCCCATCTCGTCCCGGCTCGAATCCGGCAGCCGGTAATTGGAATCCCCCTTGGCCGAGAAGTAGGTCATCACCGAATCCCCGTTGGGGTATTTTACCTTGCTGGGGCTGGGCCAGTAGCGGGTGGTAGTGTCACCGGGGTTTTTATAGGTGGAGTAATAATATTTCGTGCTGTCGTCATTGGGGCCAATCACCAAACCGGGATTGTAATCCTTGTCATAAATTGTATCTTTTGTAGTAACAGTAATCCCGGTAATGGGGCTATAGGTCATGTCCTTGTATTTGGTTCCGTCCTTGTTGAATATTAAAGTTTTTATAAAATATTTTTCGTTATCGGTCCAGGCAGCAAGGCTGTCCTTAGGATTAAAGTTGTGATTAGTAGGATCATGTGCACCTATTATCGAATTTTCTTCCCAGTAGTATACTTTAGTACTATCATATCCTGTAGTAGTTGATGAGTTAAAGAAATATTTTATATAAGCCTTATAAACCACCTTGTCGTTTGTTATATTAGTATCGTTATCGCCTTTTATCATTTCCTGATAACATAATTTGTTATTAGTTGAATCATACCAGCAACAAAGACGATCATATTTTTTATTACTACCTCTATAGGTTGTGTCTATACAACCTAAACCCCTTTGATATACAGACAATCTGCCAGAACCATAATCCCCGTTTATACTTTTAGTAATATCGCCATTGTAATAAAATCTGCTTAAAATGTTCTCCGAACCATCGCTGTTAATATGAGAAATTACTTGACTGATATTCATACCTGCTCTTGTTGTATCATATCTATATTCAACGTAATATTCTAAAGAATCATAAAACAACCTTAATAATTGATTTGAAACACCATAGCGTAAAGTTAGGTTGCTACCACAATAACTTGAAATGCTATCAAGGTATGTGCTATCTGCAGCATGCCATAGTTTATAAAACTTGCCGCTTTTCAGAATTATACTATCCACTGTGCCATAAATATTGAATCTATACCTGGTACCGTCAGATTTATTTAAATTCCACCCCCCGCCGGTAATACTATCCAAATAATTTCCGTCCTGTCGCTCTGATAAATAATCTGTACTACCAGAAATACGTAAATATTTATTCCAACCATTGATGCCATCAATCAATATTATAGTATCGTTATTAGAACTTTTAGTAAGATATATATTCCAACTATGATTCCAATCAATGCTTCCAAATGGTTTTCTCCAATATTTACTGCTATCACTTAATGATTTTATTCCTTTTGCGTATTTTCTTTGGAAATATAAATCTTTATACGAAATATCATTTTCATCAAGAATTTTATTGCCATATAGAGCAGATACAGGATTCCCTATTCCATCACATCCTTTCGGCTTTTTAGCTACAACTTTAAAATGAACGGCATTCCCAATATCTGACCCACCATTAAGAACATGAACGGCATTCCCAATATCTGACCCACCATTAAGAACATGAACGGCATACAATGTACTGCTCGGCGTTGCGTCTGGATCAATCCATAGTGAATATGTGCAAAATCCGCTTGCATAGTGTGTACTAGGTGCATTTAAACCCCAAGTACTATCAGAATCTAACCCTCTGACATGAATTTTATTATTTCCCGTATCTAGCACATAAGGCCAACCACTATTAAAAGATAAATTTCGGTCAAACAATGGGCGTATACAATCATCTATAAAGGTGTACCAACCAGGTTCGTTCGACCAAGCATAACGATACACGCTACCAGAAAATGATTCACCAGGTGATAATAATATTGTATCTTTTATTGGAACATACTTAATTCCAAAAGCAGCAAACGAATTAGAAAACGCCAACAAAAGCATCGCACTTAGTATTATTCGCTTTATCATATAAAACCTTCTTTCTACGTTTAATATTTCAGTTTGGCCAACCATTTTCAGTTTATTATAAATATAAACAATACTATAATATTCTATTGTTTAATAGTAGATTACCTTGACATACTAATGCCGTATATTAACATAATACCTGGATACCACCCCGAGATACTGTGTGCTGTTTTTCTAATACACTAGGCTTTTACCCTGGGCCCCTTTTTCCCGCCCGGCTGCCTGCGGGCCACCCCGTACTTTTGCAGTTCCGGCGAAGATTTCCCATATTCCGATTCCAAATAGCTTACCACCTTGCCCAGCAGCAACCGCACTTCGGTTTCGTTTTTCTTCAAGTCCTTGGAAAGCTTGTGCAGTTCGGCCTTGGCCTTCTCCTGCTTTTCATCCAATGCACGCAAAACACTCAAATATTTACCCAGTTCCAACGCATAAGCCTTTTGCTTGGCGTCGCCGGCAGCCGATTTAAGGCCAGCCGTGACCTGCTCCAATATGCTTATCAGATCGGCAAAGCTGCGTCCAATTCTTATTGCCACAAGTTTCACCTCCTTTCATACTCACATTAAAATAGGTGGGAAAACTTAAAACAAAAAACCCGCCCTGCTTCCTTGCGGGAAGCAAGACGGGACGTTTTCTGTCGGTAATAACTTATATAACTGGTCTGGTCTGGTCTGGTCTGGTCTGGTCTGGTCTGGTCTGGTCTGGTCTGGTCTGGTCTGGTCTGGTCTGGTCTGGTCTGGCAAGGTATATGCCAAACGAATATATTTTTACGCTTTTATTCATCATTTTTTACCATATACCAAACTTTATTGCATAGTATCATTATTGCCATAACCTGTCAAGCATTATTTTCTGGCAAACAAAAAGGCGCAAGATGAAAATCACCCTGCGCAGTTAACAATCCCACGACTGTGCTCGGATAAAATGGAACCGCTAATAGGCACAAATTTCCTGGCTTTCTGGTCCCCGCCTTCAGTGGAGCGGCATTGCCGCAGCTCCGAAAAAGCATTCATTGCGTTATCTGCTTTCTGCCGGCTCTGGTCCAATGAATGCCGGAGCAAACGCCCTGCCCGCCGCGCAACTGGGCGGTTGTGACTTCTTTGGTTACTTTCTTGGTCACAAGAAAGTAACAACGTTGCGCCAGGGGCAGATCCAGGCTGATGTATTCCAAAGTTAATTGCTTTTCCCGTTTGATTCATAAAAAAGGCGCAAGGTGAAAATCACCCTGCGCCCGCATTGTTCAAAGGATATTATTCCGCCTTCTTGGCCTCTTTTTTGACGGCCTTCTTCTCCGGCTTTTCCTTCTTGGCCTTGGGGGCCTTTTTCTCGCCCTCTTCCTTTTTCTCGGACTTGTCCGCCGCAGCCTTGGCGGAGGCGGGCTTCTTCTTGGGTGCGGCCTTGGCCTTCTTTCCGGCCTCCTCGGGCTTCACCTTGTCCGGAGCGCCGAACAGCTCCATCTGGGCCAGCAGGGCGGCGTCGCCGTGGCGGGGCCACAGCTTGACGATGGAGATAAAGCCCGACTTCTTGTCCTTCATCCGGGGGACGATCACATCGAACAGCTTCCTCAGCACCGTCTGGTCCTTGACCACGGTGGCCACCTGGCGCCGGGCGGCCAGGGTGCCCTTCTGGGCGATGCTGATCATGTGCTCGGCGTCGCGCCGGATCACCATGGCCTTGGTGATGGTGGTCTTTATCCGCTCGTATTTGAACAGGGAGGTCACCATGTTGCTGACCAATGCGGCCCGGTGGGACCGGGTGCGGCTTAATTTGACGGTATCTTTACGGTGTCTCATTGATCTCCATTCTACTTAAGAAAAGTAGTCGAAAAATGTTGTTTACTTGGATTTCTTCTTGGTTTCCAGAAATTGGTCGACCTTCATTCCGAAGCTCAGGCTCATAGCCTTGAGGATCACCGACAGCTCGGCCAAGGATTTGCGTCCGAAATTACGGTACTTGAGCATCTCGCTCTCGGTCTTCTGCACCAGGTCGCCCAGAGTGTTGATATTATTGGCTCTCAGGCAGTTGGCCGAGCGGACCGACAGCTCCAGCTCCTCCACCGGCTTGTTGAGCATATCCCGCATCTTAAGCATGTCGTTATCCACCGCATCCTCGCGCAGTTCGTCGGGTTTGTCTCCAAAGGACTGGAACAGCCCGATGTGGTCCTGCAGCAGTTTGGCGGCGTAGGATACCGCCATGTCCGGCTTGATGGAGCCGTCGGTGTGGACCTCCAGTATCAGGCGGTCGTAGTCGGTGCGCTCGCCCACCCGGCAGTTCTCCACGTGGAAATTCACCTTGGAGACCGGGGAGAAGGCCGCATCCAGCGGGATCAGCCCGATGGTGTTGTATGACTTGCGGAACACCTCGGCCGGCACGTATCCCCGGCCGTGATCCACCGTCAGCTCCATCTTCAGGCTGCCGTCCTCGGACAGGGTGGCCAGGTGCAGATCGGGGTTCAGGATCTCCACATCGGGGTCGCCCTCGATCTGGGCGGCGGTGATCCGGCCCTTGGTCTGGGCCTTCAGGTAGACGGTCTTGGGATGCTCGGAATGCAGCCGGATCCTGAGCTGCTTCAGGTTGAGCACGATCTCGGTGACATCCTCCATGATGCCGGGGATGGTGGAGAACTCATGCAGCACCCCCTCGATCTTGACCGCCACCACTGCTGACCCGGTTATGGAGGACAGCAGAACCCGGCGCAGAGCGTTGCCCAGGGTCAGGCCGTAGCCGCGCTCCAGGGGTTCGGCGGTAAAACGTCCGAAAATGTCGGTATTGTTGGCTTCATCTATGATAATGCCTTTCGGCATCTGTAAACTTTTCCATCTCATGGTTAAGTCTGCCCCCTTGTTTAACGGTTGAAGGTTGAGCCCGCCGCTTTTTTATCAGCGGCCAGCCAGGCAGTTAAGGCCTACTTGGAATAGAGCTCGATGATCAACTGCTCGTTGATCGGCAATCCGATGGTGTCCCGGGTCGGCACGTTAAGCAGGCTGCCGCTCATGGTGGCCGGCTCGTACTTCAGCCAGGAGACCAGGGCTCGGCTTTTATTCTTATCCAGAGATTCCTTGATGATGATGTTCTCTTTGCTCTTGTCCTTGACCTTGATCACGTCCCCCGGCTTGATCAGGTAGGAGGGGATGTTCACCACCTTATCGTTCACCAGGAAATGCTTGTGGCCCACCAGCTGGCGGGCGGCCGAGCGGGAGGGGGCCATCCCCATCCGGAAGACCACGTTGTCCATCCGCCTCTCCAGCAGCGACAGCAGGTTCTCGCCGGTGACCCCCTTCATGCGGGAGGCCTTGTCAAAGTATCCCCGGAACTGGCGTTCCAGGATGCCGTAGATGCGGCGCACCTTCTGCTTTTCCCGGAGATGGATGGCATAGCCCGAAGGCTTCCGGTTGATCTCTTTGCCGCGCTCGCCCGGAGGATAGCTCCTCTTCTCAAAGGCGCATTTGGCGGAATTGCAGCGCTCGCCCTTCAAAAACAGCTTGGTGCCCTCGCGGCGGCACAGTTTGCATCTAGCGTCCGTATATCTGGCCATCTGTGTAAAAAACCTCCTTAATGATTTCCTTGAAAATTATCCCGGGGTTGATCCTCCGACACCGCAGACGAAAGCGCCTGCGGACTTTTAGACCCGCCTCCTCTTGGGGGCCCGGCAGCCGTTGTGCGGCACCGGGGTGACATCCCGGATGACGCTGATGTTGAGTCCGGCCGCCTGCAAAGAGCGGATGGCCGATTCCCGTCCGCCGCCGGGGCCCTTGACCCAGGCCTCCACCCGCTGCATGCCCAACCCCAGGGCGACCTTGGCGCAGCTCTCGGCGGCCACCTGGGCAGCAAAGGGGGTGGATTTGCGGGACCCCTTGAACCCGGCCTTGCCGGCCGAGGCCCAGGCGATCACGTTGCCGTTCTTGTCGGTAATGGTGACGATGGTATTGTTGAAGGTCGACTGGATATGGGCTATCCCGGCCGACTCTATCTTCTTCTCTTTTTTCTTTTGGCTTTTTTTATCCTCAGCCATTTTTCCCCTTTATATCGAAAATGTTAACCGCTGAAAAGTTTATCTTACTTCTTGGGCGGGGCCTTCTTCTTGACCACCCCGGCCTTCTTGGGCCCTTTCCTGGTCCGGGCGTTGGTCTTGGTGCGCTGGCCCCTCACCGGCAGTCCCCGGCGGTGCCGGAGGCCCCGGTAGCAGCCGATCTCCATCAGGCGCTTGATCGACAGAGCCACCTCGGTCCGCTTGGTGCCCTCCACCTTGTGCTCGGCCTCGATGATGGAACGTAGCCGACCCACCTCGTCCTCGGTGAGATCCTTGACCCTTTTATTGGGATCGACCTTGCCTGCCGAAAGTATCTTCTTGGCGGAAGTCGGGCCGATACCGAAAATATAGGTTAACCCTACCTCTATCCGCTTCTCGCGGGGAAGATCAACACCAGCAATTCTGGCCACCTTATTGCCTCCTTAAATATAAACGCTTAAAAATTTAACTAGCCCTGCCTCTGCTTATGGCGGGGGTTCTTGCAGATGATCCTTAAGACCCCCTTGCGGCGGATCATTTTGCAGTGTTCGCAGATCTTTTTTATCGAAGCCCTTACTTTCATTTTATCCCATTTCCTTTATTCTTAACGGACTGTTTTTTTACTTGAAACGGTATACTATCCGGCCCCGGGTCAGGTCGTAAGGAGAAAGCTCCACCGTCACCTTGTCACCGGGAAGGATCTTGATGAAATGCATCCTCATCTTCCCGGAGATATGGGCCAGTATCTTATGACCATTGGGCAGTTCCACTCTGAAGGTGGCGTTGGGAAGATTCTCCACCACCGTTCCTTCTACCTGTATCCCTTCCTGTTTGGCCATGCACTCCTTGGTTACTGATGTTATTGGGTTATCGCTACCGGCTGGTCGCTCTATCTGGTGACTATCTCCGGGTCTCCGTCGGTGACTATCACCGTGTCCTCAAAATGGGCCGACAGGCTGCCGTCCCTGGTCACCACCGTCCAGCCGTCGGACAGGAATTTCACCTCGCCCCCCCCGGTGTTGATCATCGGCTCGATGGCCAGCGACATCCCGGCCTTGAGCTCCGGGCTGTGGCCGGGCCGGAAATAATTGGGGATCTCCGGCTCCTGGTGGAGGCTGGCCCCCACCCCGTGGCCGCACAGCTCCCGCACCACCGAAAATCCGGCGTTCTCTGCCGTCCGCTGGACGGCCTTGGAGATGTCGGTGACCTTGTGGCCGGCCCGGGCCTGCTCGATCCCCAGCTCCAGCGACTGCCGGGTCACCGCCATCAGCTTCAAGGCCTCCGGCGAGGGGCTGTCGCCCACCAGGTAGCTCCGGGCGGCGTCGGCGATAAAGCCCGCTTTGCGGACCCCCACGTCTATCCCCACCAGGTCGCCTGATTTCAGTTTCCGATCGGCCCGGGGTATGCCGTGGACCACCTCGTGATTTATGGAGATGCACAGGTTGGCAGGATAGTTGCGGTAGCCCTTGAAGGCGCATTCGCCGCCCCGCTGCCTGATGAAATCGCAGGCCAGGTCATCCAGCTCCAGGGTTGATATGCCCGGGGCAACGGATTTTTTAAAAACATCCCACAGACCGGCGATTATCTTGCCGGCCTCCCTGATCCGGGAGATATCGGAGCTGCTGTTGATGATTATCATTTCCGCCCGGACCACAGGGTTTCTTTTAAAGAACTGTATACTTGATCGGGGGTTTTAGCGCCGTCTATCTTTTTGAGGATGCCGCGCGAGAGGTAATAATCCTTCAGCGGGGAGGTCTGCTGTTGGTAAACCTCCAGCCTTTTTTTTGCGGTGGCCGGCTGGTCGTCCACCCTTTGGTCCAGGGCCGATCCGCATTTATCGCATCTGTCCGGGATTTTGGGGGCCTGGAACAGAAGGTTGTAGATCGCCCCGCATCCGGGGCAGGTCCGGCGGGAGGTCAGTCTTTTCACCAGCTCCCGGTCGTCCACCTCCAGCCAGAGAACAACATCGATGCTCATCCCCCGGAGCTTTAGGATCTCATCCAGCTTTTCGGCCTGTTCCACCGTCCGGGGGAAGCCATCCAGTAAAAATCCTTTTTGGGCGTCATCCTTTTCCAGCCGCTGGGCCACCACCTCGATCATCACCTGGTCCGGCACCAAAGCCCCGCGGTCCATGAAGGATCTGGCCTTTAACCCCACCTCCGTCCCGTTCCTGGCGGCCTCCCTGAGCATGTCGCCGGTGGAGATATGCGGTATCCTGCGATCCCGGCTGATGAAAGCCGCCTGGGTTCCCTTGCCGGAGCCCGGGGCCCCGAACAGGACTATTCTCATGGGCTACATCCTTCCGGACCGGCCGGAGATCTTGCCCTTCTTTATAAAGCCTTCATAATGTCTCATCAGCAGGTGGGATTCGATCTGCTGCAGGGTGTCCAGGGCCACCCCCACGATGATCAGCAATGTGGTGCCGCCGAAGTAGAACGGGATGTGGGCGGACCTCATCAGAATGGTGGGCAGCACTGCGATCAGGGCGTAGAATATGGCTCCCGGCAGGGTGATCCGGGTAAGGATCCGCTCGATATATTCGGCGGTCTTGGAGCCCGGCCTGATGCCGGGGATGAACCCGCCGTACTTTTTCATGTTGTCGGCCATGTCGCCCGGGTTGATGACGATGGCGGTGTAGAAATAGGCAAAGAAGATGATCATCAGCCCGTAGATCAGGTTGTAGAGAAAGGCCCCCGGCGAGAACATGGCGGTCAGGTTCTGGGCCCACTCCCCCTTGATGAAGGTCCCCAGGGTCATGGGGAAGGACAGCACGCTCTGGGCGAAGATGATGGGGATCACCCCGGCGGTGTTGAAGCCCAGCGGGATGTAGGTGCTCTGCCCGCCGTAAACCTTCCGGCCCACCACCCGCTTGGCATATTGCACTGGGATCTTCCGGGCCCCCTGGGTCATCAGCACCACCGAGGCCGTGACCAGGATCATCAGGATCCCGATCAGGACCAGGGGGATGATGCCGATGGCCCCGCCCTTTAGTGAGGTGTAGGTGTTCAGCAGGTCGCTGGGGATGGCATCCAAACAGCCGATGAAAATGATCATGGATATGCCGTTGCCGATGCCCCGCTCGGTGATCTGCTCCCCCAGCCACATCACGAAGATGGTGCCGGCGGTCATGGTGATGGCGGTTATCAGTTTGAAGCCTAAGCCGGGGTTGGGGACCACCGGGATCCCGTTGGGGGCCAGGCTCTCCAGGAACAGCGAGATGCCGTAGGACTGGACCAGGGCCAGGCCCACCGTGGCGTAGCGGGTGTACTGGTTGATCTTCTTGCGGCCCTGCTCGCCCTCCCTCTGCAGTTTCTCCAGGAAGGGGATCACCGCGCCCATCAGCTGCATGATGATGGAGGAGGTAATGTAGGGCATGATCCCCAAGGCGAAGATGGTGGCCCGGCTCAGGTTTCCGCCCACGAACAGGTCATACATCCCGAACAGGGTGCCCCGCTGGGCCCGGAAGAATTCGGCCAGGACCTGGGTGTCGATGCCGGCGGTGGGCAGGTGCCCGCCGATCCGGTAGACCACCAGCAGGGCCATGGTGAAAAGGATCCTTCTCCTGAGCTCCGGGATATTGAATATATTTTTTATCTTTTCAAACATCACCCAAATCCATTACTGTAAATTAGCAATTAAATTCTTGGGCCAAGCATGGTGCTGCGATCTAGGCTACCTCGGCCTTGCCCCCGGCGGCTTTTATAGATTTCCGGGCCCCTTCGGAGAAGGCGCTGGCCTTGACGGTCAGGGCGTTCTTGAGTTCGCCTTTGCCCAGGATCTTGACCGGCTTCTGGGTGCTTTTGATCAGCCCTTTCTTGGCCAGGTAGGCCGGATCGATCTCCTTGGCCCCGGAGATCTTGGCCAAGGAGGAGATGTCCACCAGCTGATAGATCCTTCTCTTCAGCGGGGTGAAGCCCCGCTTGGGAAGCCGGCGCTGCAGCGGCATCTGGCCGCCCTCGAACCAGGCCGGGACCTTGGCCCCCGAGCCGGCCCGTGATTTCTGCCCCTTGTGCCCCCGGGTGGAGGTGCCGCCGTGTCCGGAGCCGGTCCCGCAGCCTCGCCGCTTGCTGTTCTTGACCGAGCCCTTGGCCGGCCTGATATCGTTAAGATTCATGTTACTTGGCTCCTTCGGTGATCTCTTCCACTTTCAGCAGGTGCTCGATCTTTTTGACCATCCCCCTGATCTGGGGGGTATCGTTCTGCTCCACCGTATGGTAGAGTTTTCTGATGCCCAGCGATCGGACGATCTTCTTCTGCTTCTCGGTGCGGTCGATGGTGGAATGGACCTGGGTTATTCTTAGCTTCTTTGTTTTTGACACGGAAAATTCCTCACTGACAAATCATTTATAACATGGCAGGGGCTGCCTGCAAATAGATCGGTTGGCTTCCTACTGGGCCGGCGCTTCCGGCTTGGCTTCGGCCGGAACGGCTTCGGCCGGCTTGATTTCAACCGGTTTGGCGGCGGGCTTGGCCTCCTTATCCTTGAACCTCTCGGCCATGATATCCTGGGGCAGGCGCAGCTGCTTCAGGCCGTTCAGGGTGGCCTTGACCAGGTTATGGGGATTGTTGGAGCCCAGGCTCTTGGTCAGAATGTCGGTGACCCCGCAGGCCTCCAGCACCGAGCGGACCACATTGCCGGCTATCACTCCGGTGCCCGGCCCGGCGGGGCGCAGGACCACCTGGCTGGCGCCGTATTTTCCCAGGACCTGATAGGGGATCTTGCCGTCGGCGATGGAGTAGTGGGAGATGCTCTTCTTGGCATCCTCGGTGGCCTTGCGGATGGCCTCCGACACTTCGCGGGCCTTTCCCTTGCCGATGCCCACATGTCCGTTGCCGTCGCCCACCGTCACCAGGGCCGTAAAGCCAAAGCGCTTGCCGCCTTTGACCACCTTGGCCACCCGGTTGATGTGCACCACCTGCTCTTTGATATCGCCCAGGGAATTTAAGTTTACCTTTGCCAAAATCTTATCTCCTAAAATAGCTTTAGAATTTTAAACCTGCTTCTCTGGCTGCTTCGGCCAAGGCCTTGACCCGGCCGTGGTAGATGTATCCCCCTCGGTCGAAGATCACCTGGGTGATCCCCTTGTCCATGGCCAGTTTGGCGATCCTTTGGCCCACCAACTTGCTCTCGGCTATCTTGCCGCTGTCGGTATGCTCCAGCCGCCCGGTGGAGGCCAGGGTCTTGTGGTTGAAATCGTCGATGATCTGGGCATAGATGTGTTTGGAACTGCGGAACACACACAGCCGGGGACGCTCCCCGGTCCCCCTGACCTTGCGGCGAATTCTGATGTGACGCCTGATCCTGGCATCTCTGATCTGTTTTGCTTTATCTGACATCTTTGTATATCCGGTTAATTAGGAATTTTCGGTTTGAAGGCTGATCCGTTATGGCTTACTTCTGCCAAAGCCCGGTGAATATATTTTGGGGCGCCCTGATCCGTTACCCGCCGGCCCCCGCAGCGGCCTTGCCGGCCTTGCGGCGGACGACCTCATCCTGGTAGCGGATCCCCTTGCCCTGGTAGGGCTCCGGCTTGCGGAACTGCCTGATGGCGGCCGCCACCTCCCCCACCGTCTGGCGATTGATGCCCTTGACCACGATGCTGGTCTGATAGGTCTTGTCCTTGACCTTCAGCAGCGGCTGGTCCTGGATCTCAAAATCTATGCCGTCCGGCTTGGGCAGGAAGACGGTGTGGGAATATCCCAGCGACAGGGTCAGGCCCTTGGGCTCTATCACCGCCTTGTAGCCGATCCCGTATACCTGCAGCACTTTCTGGAAACCCTGGCTCACCCCGGTGACCGCGTTGGCCAGCAGGGCCCGGGTCAATCCGTGCAAAGCCCGGTCGAACTTATCGTCGCTGCTCCGGGACACCGTCAATTTGTCGCCCTCCAGCGCCACCTTGATGTTGGGGTGGAAGGGCTGTTCTATGGATCCCTTGGGGCCGGTCACTTTGACCGAGCCGGCTTTTATTTCGGCCTTCACCCCCTGGGGCAAGTTTATTGGTTTTTTTCCAACCCGAGACACTTCATTTCTCCTTAAAAAAACTATCAATTACCAGATGTAACAGACTACTTCACCGCCCACCCCGCTCTTGCGGGCATCCTTGTCCTTCATCAGGCCCTGGGAGGTAGAGATAATGGCCAGGCCGGTTCCGCTTTTCACCTTGGGCACTTTGTCCCCGGGGGCGTAGACCCTCAGGCCGGGGGTGCTGACCCTTTTCAGCCCCTTGATGAAATGGCTGCCCTTATCATCGTATCTAATGTAGACCCGGATGATATTCTGCCGGTTGTCGGTGATATATTTGAAGTTGGAGATCAGGCGCTCCTTCATCAGGATCTTGGTGATCCCCAGCTTCATCTTGGATGACGGGATGTCCACCTTCTTTAGTTTGGCTTTGCCCGCATTTCGGATCCTGGTCAGCATATCGGCAATGGGATCGGTCATCGACATATCGTTATTCTCCTAAAATTCTTTAGAATCGAATTACCAGCTGGCTTTGGTCAGGCCCGGGACCTCGCCCCGCAGTATCAGTTCCCTCAGGCAGATGCGGCATAAGCCGAAATCCCGGTAATATGCACGGGAGCGGCCGCAGCGGTTGCAGCGATTATGCTGTCTCACCTGATATTTTGGCCTGGCAGCCTTTTCGATCATAGCCTTTCTGGCCATAGGTTGTTATTCCTTCCTGGTTATATGTTCTGTTTTATTAAAACCGTCTGATGCTGGCGGCGGCTACTTCTGCTGGAACGGCATGCCCATCAGGCGCAGCAGTTCCTTGGCCTCCTCGTCGGTCTTGGCGGTGGTGACGATGGTGATGTCCATGCCGAAAACTTTGACGATCTTGTCGTAGTTGATCTCGGGAAAGATGATCTGCTCCTTGACCCCCAGGGTGTAGTTGCCCCGGCCGTCAAACGACCTGGTGGGCACGCCCCGGAAGTCGCGGATACGGGGAATGGCCACGTTGAGCAGCCGGTCGATAAATTCGTACATGATATTGCCCCGCAGGGTCACCATGGCGCCGATGGGCACCCCGGCCCGCAGCTTGAAGGTGGCGATGGATTTCTTGGCTTTGCGGATGGAGGGCTTCTGGCCGGTGATGGTGCCCAGATCCTTGGCGGCGGCCTCCACCAGCTTGGGATCCTGGGTGCCCTCGCCCAAGCCCATGTTGACCACCACCTTCTCCAGGCGGGGGGCCTGCATCACGCTCTTGTATCCGAATTTTTTGACCAGGGCCGGCTTGACTTCCTTGGTGTATTTCTCTCTTAATCTTGCCATTTTGTTCCTAATTTTTTAGTATGAACTTACTGCGGTAACTTTTGACCTATTCTTTTCCCCACAAAAAACGCGAAATATATAAGAGTAAACCATATTAGTGTGTTTGGCGGGAAAGCCCAACGGCCTATTCTTTGTCCAGCATCTCGCCGCAGGACTTGCAGACCCGGGCCCGCTTGCCATCGGCCAGGGTCCGGATGCCCACCCTGACCCCCTTGTCGCACTTGGTGCAGACCACCATCAGGTTGGTGAGGTTTATGGCCGCCTCCTTCTCCAAGATCCCGCTCTTCTCGCCCTGTTTGCGGGGCTTGGTATGGCGCTTGATGAAATTAACCCCCTCCACGATGGCCCGTCCCTTATCCGGCAAAATCTTCAGGACCTTTCCCTTCTTGCCCTTGTCATTGCCGGCTATTACTATGACGCTGTCGCTTTTTTTGATCTTCATTTTACATCCGCTCCTATATCACTTCCGGGGCCAAAGAGATGATCTTCATGAACTGACGGTCCCTCAGCTCCCGGCCCACCGGGCCGAAAATACGGGTGCCCTTGGGCTCGTTCTTGTCATCGATGATCACCGCAGCGTTATCGTCGAACCGGATGTAGGAACCATCCTTGCGGCGGATCTCCTTCCTGGTCCGGACGATCACCGCCCTGGCCACCTCGCCTTTTTTGATGGCCCCGCCGGGCAACACGTCCTTGACGGCCACCTTGATGATATCGCCCACCGAACCGTAGCGGCGGAAATGGCCGCCCATCACCTGAATGCACATGGCCTTCTTGGCGCCCGAGTTGTCGGCGATATTTACCCTGGTATATTGTTGAATCATATTTTTCCTGCCTTGCTGCCCCGTTTTTTCAGGGATTGTTTATCTTATATTTGGTTTAAATATAACGATTGATTACTACTTGGCCTTCTCCACCACTTCCACCAGGCGCCAGCGCTTGGTCTTGGAAATGGGCTTGGTCTCTATGATCCTGACGGTATCGCCCAGCTTGGCCGATTGCTCCTCGGAATGGGCGTAATATTTGGTGGTCCTTTTGACCACCCTGCTGTACAGAGGATGCTTGACCCTTCGCTCCACAGCCACGACGATGGTCTTGTTCATCTTGTCTCCCACCACCTTGCCGATCCTGGTCTTTCTTAAATTTCTCTCTGCCATCTGTTCTACTCCTTCGATCCGGCGCCGGCGGCCAGTTTGCGGATGCTCTTGAGGTCCTCATTGAGAACCGTCTTCATCCGGGCCACCGAACGGCGGGTGTGCCTAAGTTGCAGGGGATTGGGGATCTGCTGGGTGTTGCGGCGCAGTTTCAGGTTGAAGTTGGCCTCGGTCTCCTCCTTCAGCTTCTGCTCCACTTCGGCCCGGGTCATCTCCCGAAGCTCTTTGGTCTTTTTCATTTCGTCACCTCGATATGGCGATGGCGCGGAACCATCCTGGTTTTAATGGGCAATTTGTGGGAAGCCAGCAGCATGGCCTTCTTGGCGGTGGCCTCTGGGATCCCGCCGATCTCGAACATCACCCGGCCCGGCTTGACCACGGCCACCCAGTGATCGGGGGCCCCTTTGCCCTTGCCCATCCTGGTCTCGGCCGGCTTGGAGGTCACCGGTTTATCGGGAAAGATCCTGATCCAGACCCGGCCGCCTCTCTTGATGAATCTGGTCATGGCCACCCGGGCCGCCTCTATCTGCCGGTCGGTGATCCAGGCGGCGTCCAGCGATTGGAGCCCGAATTCACCGAAAGCTACGTAATGTCCCCTGGTGGCCAGGCCGCACCTGCGTCCCCTTCTTTGTTTGCGGTGTTTTACCCGCTTTGGCATCAACATAGTGTTTTACAACTCCAGAAAGTCGGTTAATTATTCCTATTTGGCTACCGCCTGCTTGCCCAGCACCTCGCCCTTGAATATCCAGACCTTGATCCCGATGCAGCCGAAGGTGGTGTGCGAGGTGGAGGTGGCGTAATCGATATCGGCCCGGAGGGTATGCATGGGCACCCGGCCCTCGCGGTAGCTTTCGGTTCGGGCGATCTCGGCCCCTCCCAGGCGCCCGCCGCAGGCGATCTTGATCCCGTAGGCCCCCATTCGGAGCGTGCTCTGAACGGCCTTCTTCATGGCCCGGCGGAAGGAGATCCGCTGTTCCAGCTGGCGGGCGATATTGTCGGCCACCAGGCGGGCATCCATCTCGGGCACCTTTATCTCGGAGATATTCAGGTGGACCTCCTTCTGGGCGGTCAGGTGCTGGATCTCGGCCTTAAGCTTCTCGATCTCGCCGCCCTTGCGGCCGATGACGATGCCCGGCCTGGAAGTGTGGATGGTCACCGTCACCCGCTTGGATGTCCTTTCGATCTCTATCTTGGAAATGCTGGCATTCATCAGCTTCTGCCGCAGGTAGCGCCGGATCCTCTCGTCCTCCTCCAGCAGGCTGGCAAAATCATTCTTGGCGAACCACCTGGAGTCCCAGGTCTTGATGATCCCCAGCCTTAACCCTATGGGATGTGTCTTCTGACCCAAACCTTTACCTCCGTTAATTTATTTAGCCTGGTCGGAAACCCGAACCAAGAGATTACTGGTGCGCTTCAGCCGGCGGTCGGCCCGGCCCCGGGCCCGGGGGCGGAACCGCTTCATGATGATGCCCTCGTCCACCCTGATCTCGGATATCCTCAGGGTATCGGGATCGGCCTTGGCGTTGCCGGCGGTCTCCACCGCCGAGGCCACCGCCGATTTGACAGCCTTGGCCAGGTGGGGGCTGCCCGATTTGGGAACGAATTTGAGTATCGACAGGGCTTCGTTGCATTTCTTGCCCCTGATCAGGTCGGCCACCGCCCTCATCTTCCGGGGGGTGACCCGGATATGCCTTTTTCTGGATAATGCTTCCATCTTCTATCTGTCGCTCCTTATGCCTTGGTGGCCGCCGGGGCCGCCGCTGCAGCTGCCGGTATGGCGGCGGTAGTGGTCTCGGTCCTTTTCTTTTTGTCCACTTCCTTGCCGACCGCCCCGTGCTTGCGGAAGGTCCGGGTGGGCGCGAATTCGCCCAGCTTGTGCCCCACCATATTTTCGGTGATATATACCGGGATGAATTTATTGCCGTTGTGGACCGCGATGGTATAGCTGACGAATTCGGGTGGCACCATGGAGCGCCGGGCCCAGGTCTTGATGACCTTCTTTTCCCCGGAGGCCACCAGGGCCTCGATCTTGGCCAGCAGTTTGGGATCGATATAGGGTCCTTTTTTAAGGGAGCGGGACATTATTTTCTCCTCTTAAGGATGAATTTACTGGTTGTCTTCTTCTTCTTTCTGGTCTTTTTGCCCTTGGACAGCAGGCCCTTGGAACTGCAGGGATGCCTGCCGCCGGAGGATTTTCCCTCGCCACCGCCCATCGGGTGATCATGCGGGTTCTTGGCCACGCCCCGGCTGTGGGGTTTGACGCCCAGCCAGCGGTTGCGCCCGGCCTTGCCGATGGAAATATTCTCGTTTTCCAGGTTGCCCACCTGTCCCAGGGTGGCCATGCACTCCAGCCGGACCAGGCGGACCTCGCCCGACGGCAGACGAAGGTGGGCGTTCTCCCCTTCCTTGGCCATCAGCTGGGCCGAGCCGCCGGCGGTCCGGACCATCTGCCCGCCCTTGCCCTTTTTAAGTTCGATGTTATGGATGGCGCTGCCCAGGGGGATCTCGGACAGGGGCATGCAATTGCCGACTTTGATATCGATGCCTGAGCCGGACAGGATCTTGTCGCCCACCGTCAGTCCCAGGGGAGCGATGATATAGCGCCATTCGCCGTCGGCATATTTCAGCAGCGCTATGCGGCAGGAACGGTTGGGGTCGTATTCAATGGCGGCCACGGTGGCCGGGATGGCGAATTTATTGCGCTTGAAATCTATCAGCCGGTAGGCCCTTTTATGGCCGCCGCCCCGGTGATCGGCCGTCACCCGCCCGTGGCTGTTGCGTCCGCCCGATTTGTTCAGCGATGACAATAAAGACTTTTTTGGTTTTGATGATGTGATCTCGTCAAAACTGTACCCGGTGCGATGACGCATTCCCGGGGTGGTCGGTTTATATGATTTGATAGCCATCTAACGAAGTTCTCCTAAATTTTATATCCCGGAATATTTTTATTTTCCCTAAGCTTCCCACTAAATTCACAAAAGATCCCAAACGGTAAACTAAAATTTTAAAGTTTCAAAACTATTGCTGTGTTGTTTCGGGTCATTTAGTGTGTTTGGTGGGGAAAGTTTAAATGCCTTCGATCATCTCGATCTTCTGGTCCTTGGCCAGGGTGACAATGGCCTTCTTCCAGTCCGGCCTCTTCCCCTGGTTGCGCCCCAGGCGCTTGGTCTTGCCCATCACGTTCATGGTGGTCACTTCCTTGACCTTGACCTTGAACAGCGTTTCCACCGCCTGCTTTATCTGGTGCTTATTGGCATCCCGGGACACTTCGAAACCGTAACGGTTGAATTCCTCGCGGAGGTTGGTGATCTTCTCGGTGATCAGCGGTCTTATGATGATTCTGTAGTTCATTTGGCGAATGCCTCCTTTACGGCTTCCAGGCCCTTCCTGGTAAGGATCACCTTGTCGGCCTTGATGATATCGTAGGGATTGACCTCCCTGACCGGCTTTAAGGTCAGGCCCGGTATGTTGCGTCCTGATTTGCGGACCTCCGGGGAATGGGTCTCGTCCAGCAGCAGAACTTTCTGCCCGCCCATCTCCATGGTCTTGAACAGCTCCACCATCTCCTTGGTCTTGCCGGTGGTCTTAAGCGATTCTATCACCCCCAGCTTGCCGGACTTGAAGCCGTCGGACCAGGCCGAGCGGAGGGCAGCCTTGCGGGATTTTTTGGGAAGCTCCCAGTAATGATCCCGGGGCTCCGGGCCGTGGGCCGCATAGCCTCCCACCATGATGGAGGATCTGGTGCTGCCCTGGCGGGCCCGGCCGGTGCCCTTCTGTTTGAAAGGCTTCTTCCCGCCGCCCCGGACATCGGCCGCATTCTGGGAGCAGGCCGTGCCCTGTCTCTGGTTGTCCAGGTATTCCCTGACCGCCAGATACAGCAGATGCTGATTGGGGCGGGTGCCGAAGACATCCTCCGGAACCTCCAGACTGCCGGATTTCTTCCCCTTATCATCGAACAGATTTACAGATAACATTGATGAATGCTTTCCTTATATCTTATGGATTGACAAGATTCCGTCCGGAGCTCCGGGTACCGCTCCCTTGACCAGAATAATGTTCTTGGACTGATCTACTTTGACCACCTTCAGGTTCCTGACCGAGAATTTAACATCCCCCATGTGCCCGGCCATCTTGGTGCCGGGATACACCCGGCCCGGGGACGAGCCCGAGCCGACGGCTCCGGCATGACGGTTGCGGTCGGTCTGCCCGTGGCTGGCCGGTCCGCCGTGGAATTTATGGCGCTTCATAACGCCGGCGGTGCCTTTCCCCTTGGTGGTACCGGCAACCTTGATCCTGTCGCCGGCGGCAAAAATATCAGCGGTTATCACCTGGCCCAGCTGATAGCCCGCCGTATCGTCAACCCGGAACTCCTGCATCACCTGGACCGGCTGGGCCTTGGATTTGGCCAGATGGCCGGTGATTGGTTTGTTCACCTTGCCGGGCTTCTTGGATCCGAATCCCAGCTGAACGGCGCTGTAGCCGTCCTTGTCCTTGGTTTTGATCTGGGTAACCACGCAGGGCCCGACCTCCAGCACCGTCACCGGAACCATGACGTTGCTCTCGCCGAATACCTGGGTCATCCCGATCTTTCTGCCGATCATTGCGTTCATGATATAGCCTTATTATCGATTCTGAATTCTTGATTCTGTGGGGCAGGCCGGTAAAACTTACAGGCCGCTCTTGATCTCGATATCCACCCCGGCCGGAAGCTCCAGCTTGGTCAGGGCAGTGATGGTCTGGGGGGTGGAGTTGAGAATATCTATCAGCCTTTTGTGGATCCTCCGTTCGAACTGCTCCCGCGATTTCTTGTCGACATGGGTGGAACGGTTGACGGTATAGATCGTCTTCTTGGTCGGCAGGGGAATGGGGCCGGAGATCCTGGCTCCGGTCCGTTTGGCGGTGTTGACGATCTCGGCCACCGACTGGTCCAGCACCGCGTGATCATAGGCCTTAAGTTTTATTCTGATGCTTTGAACTGACACCTTTATATTCCTTTTATCTGATTTCCAAATATTTCCCTCTCCGTTGCCGGGAGGGCAGTCCTATTCCATTATCTCGGTGACGGTTCCGGCGCCCACGGTGCGGCCGCCCTCGCGGATGGCGAACTTCAGGCCCTTCTCCATGGCGATGGGGGTCAGCAGGTCGCCCTCGATGGTGACGTTGTCCCCCGGCATGATCATCTCCACTCCCTTGGGAAGGCTCAAGTTGCCGGTGACGTCGGTGGTCCTGAAGAAGAACTGAGGCCGGTAGCCGGTGAAGAACGGGGTATGCCGTCCACCCTCCTCCTTGGTCAGCACATACACCTCGCCCTTGAACTTCTTATGGGGGGTGATGCTCTTGGGGGCCGCCAGCACCATCCCCCGCTCCAGGTCCGTCTTCTCGATGCCACGCAGCAGAACCCCAACGTTGTCCCCGGCCTGGGCGTCGTCCATCAGCTTCCGGAACATCTCCACCCCGGTCACCACCGTCTCCCGGGTTTCCTTGACCCCCACCCGCTCCACCTTGTCCCCCACCTTGACCTTGCCCCGCTCGATACGGCCGGTGCCAACCGTGCCGCGGCCGGTGATCGAGAACACGTCCTCGATGGCCAGCAGGAACGGCTTGTCTATGTCTCTCACCGGATCCGGGATATAGCTGTCCACTGCTTCCATCAGACGCTTGATAGCCTGGACCCCCACCTCCGAAGGATCGCTCTCCATGGCCTTCAACGCGCTGCCCTTGATGAACGGGATCTGGTCCCCGGGGAACCCGTACTGGGTCAGAAGGTCACGGACCTCCATCTCCACGATCTCTATCAATTCCGGGTCATCCACCTGGTCCACCTTGTTCAAAAACACCACCAGGGCCGGCACCCCCACCTGACGAGCCAGCAAGATATGCTCCCGGGTCTGGGGCATCGCCCCCTCCGAGGCTGCCACCACCAGGATCGCCCCGTCCATCTGGGCCGCTCCGGTGATCATGTTCTTGATGTAGTCGGCGTGTCCGGGGCAGTCCATATGGGCATAATGCCGCTTCAGGGTCTCGTACTCCGCATGATGTACGTTGATCGTCACCCCGCGGGCCTTTTCCTCCGGCGCGTTGTCGATCTCCTCGTAGCTCTTGGCTTTGGCCAGGCCCTGCTCCGCCAGGTATTTGGTGATGGCGCTGGTCAACGTCGTCTTGCCGTGGTCAACGTGACCGATCGTCCCGATATTTACGTGCGGCTTGGTTCGCTCGAATTTTGCTTTGGCCAT